>ERZ1034973.596-NODE-596-length-24581-cov-13.848080_pt1 | contig 24581 bp, 21 predicted proteins | sample MGYA00520686_ERZ1034973 | MGnify/ENA primary metagenome ERZ1034973 (study PRJEB33766, sample SAMN09781775) | gut metagenome | biome: gut microbiome | host: Homo sapiens | place: Madagascar | study: EMG produced TPA metagenomics assembly of the PRJNA485056 data...
TACTCAACGGTAAATCCAAAAAGTATCTGATATGAAATCTTATAGATACAAAAAATTCATCACGATGTAAACTTTACCACAAAAAAAAGAATAATCCCATATTTTCTGCTTGTTTTTTCAATAAATTAGCACCACAACCTCATCAGGGTATTCTCCGAGTACGACTATACGCAGTGGGACAAGAAGATGTTCTTGGAGAAGAAGAAAATCTTTGGCATGAAGAAGTGGTCGGAGTCCCTTTTCGACACTTTCTCCACGCTCTGCCGAGACATGGAGAAAAGTATCTGGGGACATCAGTTCTTAGGTTGATGATACTGTGGACTCATTTCTTATCCGCATCAATGAGGGCAAGCAGATGCTCTACTGCCACTTCTTGCGGGATATTCTTCTCTATGCAAACCTGCTTGCGGTATAGACTTACCTTGTTGGGACCGGCACCTACATAGCCATAGTCGGCATCTGCCATTTCACCAGGACCATTCACGATACAGCCCATAATGCCAATCTTCAAGCCCTTCAGATGCTTGGTGGCTTCCTTGATCTGGGCAATGGTTTCGCGAAGGTCGTAGAGCGTACGGCCACAACCCGGACAACTGATATACTCGGTCTTGCTGGTACGCAGACGGGCAGCCTGGAGAATACCGAAAGCAGTCTCATCAATGGTCTGGGCAGGGATGTCGCCATTGTTCATCAGCCAGATGCCGTCGGTCAGACCGTCTATCATCAAGGCTCCCATGTCGGCTGCGGCTTCCAACTGGAAGTCGCTCTTCTCCTCCTTGCTGTGCTGATACATCTCTGCGAAGATGACAGGGTTCTTCAAGCCTGCATTCATCATCTCGTGTACCAGGGCACGCTGGTCGCCAAGTCGGTTCTGGTGATTGCTCACGCAGATGACTACCACCTCCGGATGATTCTTCAAGCAAGCGATGTATTCCTCAGCTGGGGTACCAAACTGCAAGGTGAGGAACTTGATGTCAGCCCTGATGCTGGCGATGAGCGGCATAGCCATGGCAGGGAAGATAGGATAGAGCTTGGCACCCGTGGTCTCTGGTTTGCTGTTCAGGGTCTCGTAGACATTATAATCTACGATGTAGCTCTGGCCAGGCGCAAACTGCTGAGGCTTCTTTCCACCTATATATATATAGTCGGGTTTGGCATCCTCATTGTTGCAAATCGTGCTCTCGCCATTGATACGGTTGCTGAAGACTACGGGAACCTGATTTCCGCCAATATTGCCTACAGCCTGAGTCTCTCTGCGCACAGGACGGAGCCAGTCGAACTGAGGACAAGCCTCGCCAGGAATCAGCAGCTGCCCCTGCTTCTTTCCGATATAATCCACCAGATGGCGGGCTACAGGAATCTCTGCGGCAGGTTCCTCGCTCAGACTTACACGCACGGTATCGCCGATACCATCGGCAAGCAAGGCACCAATACCCACAGCACTCTTGATTCTTCCGTCCTCGCCTTCACCAGCCTCAGTAACGCCCAAATGCAGCGGATAGTTCATGCCTTCCTTCTCCATCTCGCTGACCAAGAGGCGCATAGAGCGAACCATCACCACGGTATTGGACGACTTGATGCTGATGACCACATCGTGGAAATTCTCTTTCTTGCAGATGCGGAGGAACTCCATACAGCTCTCTACGATGCCTTCGGGAGTATCGCCATAGCGGTTGCGGATGCGGTCGGACAGCGAGCCATGGTTCACGCCGATGCGGATGGCAGTATGATTCTCCTTGCAGATATTGAGGAATGGAACGAATCGGTCTTCTATCTTCTGCAGTTCGTGAGCATATTCCTCGTCGGTATATTCCTGCTTGATGAACTTGCGGGCAGGATCAACATAGTTGCCAGGATTGACACGCACCTTCTCGCAGTAGAGAGCAGCAACGTCGGCAACGTTAGGATTGAAGTGAACATCAGCTACAAGCGGTGTCAGATAGCCGTCGGCACGAATGCCGGCATTGATGTTCTTCATGTTCTCTGCCTCCCGTGAACCTTGTGTGGTAAAGCGTACCAACTCGCCACCAGCCTTGATGATTTCCTCAGCCTGACGTATGCAAGCCTCGGTATCATTGGTATTGGTGGTGGTCATCGACTGGATGCGTACGGGATTGTCGCCGCCTAAGTCGAGTGATCCGATATGAGCCACAGAAGAGGCACGGCGAGTGTAATTGAATAAGTCTACCATGTTAGTTGCACTTGTACTCAAACTTCACTTCCGCCAAGTCTTTGTTGGCTTTCTCAATCTTGGCACCAAGGCCAGCCTTCCATGCTTCTACCTTCTGAGCCACTTCCTCATCGCAGAGAGCAATCATCTCGGCAGCAAGGATGGCTGCATTTTGAGCAGCATTGACTCCGACAGTAGCTACAGGGATTCCAGGAGGCATCTGGATAATACTGAGCATGGCATCAAGACCATCGAGCATACCCTTGATAGGCACACCGATGACAGGAAGCGGAGTAGATGCGGCAATAACTCCAGGCAGGGCTGCAGCCATGCCGGCAGCTGCGATAATGACCTTCACACCACGAGCCTTGGCTCCCTTGGCAAATGATTCTACTGCATCGGGGGTGCGATGTGCTGAGAGGGCATTTACCTCGAAAGGAATCTGGTTGTCGTTCAACCAGTTACATGCTTTTTCCATAACAGGCAGGTCGCTTGTACTGCCCATGATAATACTAACTAATGGTTTCATTGTTTTCTTATATTTATAATTTTACTGAATTCGTTTTCTATTATTCCTGCTGACAGTTTTTTCCTCAGATGACGAGGAAGGCGCAGATGAGTCCGATGAAGAATCCTGTTACAACCTGCGACAGGCTGTGTTGGCGCAGTATCATTCGTGCTGTACCTACCATGCCTGCCAGGATGAGTACCAGACAGAGCCACCAGATGGGGTTGAACGAGAAACTGATAGAATAAGCCAGTAAGGCTCCTGCCACACCGCCTATGGCTGCTGTATGGGTGGATATCTTCCACCATATATTGATGAAGGCACACACCATCTGTATAATCAAAGCAGCCACTAAGATGATGCTGATGACACGGGGAGTGTTGCGGTATTCCATCAGGAAAAAGCACCCAAAGTAGCACACGATGGAGATGATGTAGGGCACGATGCGTCGTTCTTTCTTGCCCAGTTCGGTGGTGCTCCATCCCTGGTATCGGCGGTAGATATGGATAAGTACCGAAGGCAGAAGAATGGTAAACAAGTAGACGGTGAGCAGCATGGGCAGCTTATAAGCCAAAGGCAGGAGCGACATGTAACTGAACAGAAACAATGCCACAAGTCCTACCAAGGGCAGATAGAACGGTGTGAAAAGCATGCTCATGATGCGTGCTGTCAATATGATATTCTTTTCTTTCATAACAATCTTTTTGTTTTCTAAGCCTTGCATCTATTTTCTAAGCCTTGCTACAGGAATGCCCAACTGCTCTCTGTATTTGGCTACCGTGCGGCGGGCTACAGGGAACCCTTTTTCTTTCAGCACCTTGGAAAGGGCATCATCGCTGAGAGGTTTTTTCTTGTCTTCGTGCTCTATCAGTTCTTTCAGAGTCAACTTGATTTTACGGGTCGACATTTCCTCGCCGTCTTCGGTGGTGTAACTGTCTGTAAAGAAGAACTTCAGCGGAAAAGTTCCCCATTTTGTCTGGGCGTATTTCATGTTGCTGACACGCGATATGGTACTTTTGTCGAGTCCTGTACGTTCTTCTATATCCTTGAGAATCATAGGTTTCAAGTCGGCCTCGTCGCCATCGAGAAAGAATGCTTTCTGTCTTTCGATGATGGCTTTCATCGTGACGATGAGTGTGTGTCGGCGTTGCCTGATGGCTTCGATGAATCCTTGTGCCTTGTCAACTTTCTCCTTGGCATAGAGCAATGCCTCCTTGTCCTGCCGGCTCATGTTTCCCTTGTTCTTTTTGTAGGTGTCTATCATGTCGGTAAATGAGGTGGAGACGGTCAGCTCGGGCATATTGCCCCGGTTGAGCGAGAATGTCACCGTGCCGTCGTCGTTGGTGTCGACGATGAAGTCGGGCGTTATCTGTTGCAGGTTTCTGCCTTCGGTCTCGCCTAACGATGCTCCCGGCTTAGGGTTGAGTTTGCGTATCTCTTCCTGCAGGGTGGCGAGCTGGGTGTCGTTCAGTTCAAGTCCCGTCTTTATCTTGTCCCAATGCTTCTTGGTGAACTCGTCGTAGTAGTCGGTGAATACTTCTTCCATCGACTTTCGCAACACGCCCTTAGGCATGCGTTTCACTTGTAAAAGCAGACATTCCTGCAGGTTTCTTGCTCCGATGCCGGCAGGGTCGAAGGTTTGCAGAATGTGCAATATCTTCTCCAACTTCTGTTCGCTGACGTCTATATTCTGATAGATGGCGAGTTCGTCGCAAATACTGTCGAGGTCTTTGCGCAACAGGCCGTCGTCGTCGAGTGATCCGATGAGATATTCCATGATCTGCTTTTCGGTATCGTCGAGCATCTGCATGTCCATCTGCTCCTTCAACTTGTCGTAGAAGGAGATGGTGTCGCCGTAAACCATTTCCTCGTAGTCGGCATCCTGCTTGTTGTTTCGGTCTGAATTATAGTCGGGCATCAGGTCGTCGCGTCCTATGTTTTCCAGTGCCGAGTCGAGAGCATCTTCTCTTTCCTCCTTTTCTGTCTGTGCCTCGTAGTCGTCCTCCTCGTCATTGTTATGCGAGTCGTTGTCTTCCGGCAAATGATCGTTTTCGTTTGTGTCATTTGCCAGCATGTCGTCTGGATTCTCGCTTTCCAGGGCTGGATTGTCGTCCAGCTCAGCATTGATGCTGTCTTCTAATTCGGTAAGTGGCATTTCCAAGAGTTTCACCTGCAACATTTGCTGGGCAGAGAGCTTTTGCAGCTGTTGAAGCTTCTGTTCTTGTGTCTGAATGAGTTTCTGAGCCATTTTTACTTGGTGTGAGTTGTATTTATTGTTTTTTGAAGTAAATTTTCAGTTCTGTGGCAAGCTGATAGAGTTTGTCAGGATTGCCGTTCCCATATCGTTGCCAGATGGCACTGCAGTCGTTGAGCAGAGGACTGATGAGCACGTCTTCTCGGTTGAGATACGGGTCGCAGAACATGTATATGCTCATCACGTCGGCTATCTTCTCCGGTGTGGTATGTATCAGTTTGGCAAGATCGATAATCTCTGGCGTCTCAGCCACCATGGTGATAGGGGTGAGCTGGAAGTAGAGGTCGAGTATGATGATGAGCTTCACGGGCGTGAGGGTGGGGTCAGCCTCAAGCGGCTCCCAGTCGCGCTCGAATGTTTCGTTGAGCTTCACTCCCTGGTAGAATGCCTCTGCATTGCCGTAGCCTTGCATCTTTCTGAGCATCTTGATGTCGTGAGACAGCTTGCCTGGCTTGTTGGCATACTTCTCCCATAGCCGTGTGATGCGAGGTGTCATCATTCTCAGCTTGAACATCTGCTCATGCAGGTAGGTGGGTGGTATGTGCAACTCCAGGCTTAGGTCTACCATACCTTTCGAATAGAGCGGTTTTACACCCATGGGCTTCTTCTGATACAATTGTAGCAGCAAGAGCCAGTATTCTTCATTCCAAAGGGGATGTTTAGCCATAATACATATCTTATTTTAATGTTATGTGCAAAAATACGACTTTTCGTTGGTTAAACAAAATAAAATGATAAAAAAAATACGCAACTCCGAACTTTGTCGAAATTGCGTACTTAGAATACTATATTCCCAAATTTTTCATAACTCAAAAAGTGTTCTGCTTTCGCAAGTTTCACACTCTGTTTCGTCGTCCTTGAATAAACAATCTTTTATTTACCTTACTTTTCTAATACCTGTTGTCCTTGAATAAACAATCTTTTTAATCTACCTTAAATTTACTAACTAAAACCTAAACAACTAACAATCTTAACCTAAAAACCTAATAACCTTTTGTCTTATTGACGATGCAAAGGTACGACGATTAGAGATAACTGCCAAAATAATTGATGGGAAAAGCAAGAAAAACTCCATTTTTTTGACCTAAATCAACTGTTTGTGTGCGTGCACAAGCAGAAACAACTATTTTAGTGCTTCTTTACTGATAACTGCAGCTATGGTTTTAAGGCGCAGATAGTCTTCCGAGAGACAGATGTGTCCTGCCTTGCCCCAATGGTTGCCCCAGGAGTTGCGGCATACATAGTAGTTACGATGGTTCTTGCTGATCATGCCGATAATTTCCATCACGTGGTCGTCGGTGGTTTTCAGACTTTCGAACTCTCTTTGGCGTGATGCCTGTGTGGTGGGAAGCTGAGAAGGCAGAACGTCTACAAAACCATGTCGGGGATGACGAAAACCTTCCTCGCTGATGTCTCCCTCCCAGCAAACTGGATGTCCGTGGCTGATGGCGTTACGGATGTATTGCATCAGCTGGTCGATGGGCACATTAAGAAAAACTTCTTGGGTCTGGTTGTCGGGTGTTTCCAATGCAAATCTCTCGCCGAAGGGATGATGTGTGAAACTGGTGAGCATCTCATATTCGTCAGGGAAGCATACGCTGTTGGCAAACTCTTCGGGCGTATATTCTGCACCGAGCATATATACAGTCTTGGCAGGCATATAGCCCATCTCGTCATCGAAAAGACGGTTGAGCCTGCTTTTCAATTTCTCTATACCTATTTGTTGGGCAATGGCATTGCGGCACAGAAACTCCACCTTGCGGCACAGAACTCTCATGTCGATAGCCTTCTTGTCCTCATAACTGTCGTAGGGAACTATACCATATTTATTTATATAATGTATCAGCATGGGCGCCATGCCTCTCATGCTGATGGGCTTGGTCCCTTTAGAAAAGTAGTATTCTACGGCCTTCTCCTGCAGCATCATTCTGGCAATATAAGCCACGGACAGGTTGACCGAATCGCCCTTCATGATGTGCTCGCTCTCCATTGTGGCAAGCATGGCGTATGCCCAGCATAGAGAACTCTTGCCCTGATTCTTGACAGGGGTTGTGCTTATCAACTTTGTTTCTTGGACAACAGAACCTTGTGGCGTGTTGCAGGATGTGTGACTACTCTTGTACTGGCAACTGCAGATGCAGAGAGTCAATATGGTGATGATGATTTTATTTTTCATAAGCGCAAAAATACAACAATCTTTCTGAAGTACGCAAGATCCCTATGATTATTTTTCATTTATTTACCATGAATTATTTTGTAGTGTCTGCAAATAAATGTACCTTTGCACGAAGAAATTTAAACGTTTAAAGATAAAATGGCATTAAAATGTGGTATTGTGGGTCTTCCTAATGTAGGAAAATCCACATTGTTCAACTGTCTGTCGAGTGCAAAGGCACAGGCAGCCAATTTCCCTTTCTGTACTATCGAACCAAACTTGGGCGTCATCACCGTACCCGATGAGCGCCTTAACAAATTGGCAGAGATAGTTCATCCAGGTCGTATCGTTCCTGCTACATGCGAGATTGTAGATATCGCAGGATTGGTAAAAGGTGCCAGCAAGGGTGAGGGCCTTGGAAATAAATTCTTGGGAAATATTCGTGAGTGTGATGCTATCATCCATGTTGTACGTTGTTTTGACGATGACAATATTGTTCGTGAAGGTGGTGCTGCCGTAGATCCATTAGAGGACAAGAGTATCATTGATACCGAGTTGCAGCTCAAGGACTTGGAAACTATTGAGTCTCAGCTTTCCAAGCAGCAGAAAACTGCAGCAGCAGGAAACAAGGATGCCAAGGTGATGGTGGCTGTGCTCGAAGCTTATAAGGAAGTGTTGGAGCAGGGCAAGAATGCCCGTGCCGTGACTTTCGAGAGCAAAGAGGAGCAGAAAGTGGCTCACGACCTCTTCCTTCTCACAACCAAACCAGTTCTCTATGTTGCCAATGTGGATGAGGCTTCGGCCAAGACCGGTAATGAGTACAGCAAAAGAGTAGAGGAGATGGCTAAGGAGGAAGGCGCCGAGTGCATGGTTATCGCAGCCAAGACAGAGGAAGACATCGCATCGCTCGAAACTTACGAGGACAAGTTGATGTTCTTGGAGGAGCTCGGTCTGGAGGAGAGTGGCGTGAACCGTCTCATTAAGAAGGCTTATGCCCTGCTGAATCTGGAGACATTCATCACAGCCGGCGAGATGGAGGTGAAGGCCTGGACCTATCACAAGGGCTGGAAAGCTCCACAGTGTGCGGGTGTAATTCACACCGATTTCGAGAAAGGATTTATTCGTGCCGAGGTGATCAAATACGACGACTATATCAAGTATGGCTCTGAGGCTGCTGTACGTGAGGCAGGCAAGCTCGGTATCGAAGGAAAAGAGTATGTTGTGCAGGATGGCGACATCATGCACTTCAGATTCAATGTATAATAATATATAATGTATAATGTGTGGTGATTAACCCTGCGCGTTTTTCACCACTCCTATTATAATATAGACATGATGGCTAATCTGCTCAATTATATTGTTTGGGATCCAGATCCCATTCTGTTTCATTTGGGTCCGATAGCATTGCGTTACTATGCCACTTGCTGGCTTGTAGGCTTGCTGTTGGGTTATCTGCTGATGCAGCGCCTTTACAGACAGCAGAAGATAGGCGATGAGAAGTTTGAACCACTTTTCATCTATATATTTATCGGTATATTGGCAGGTGCACGTTTGGGGCATTGCCTTTTCTATCAGCCAGAGTATTTTCTCAGTCAGTGGGATCATGTTGTAGAGATGCTGATTCCTATGCACCATCTTCCTGACGGCAGTTGGAAGTTTACCGGCTATGAGGGATTGGCCAGCCATGGAGGAGTGATTGGTATGTTTGTAGCCATTTGGCTCTATTGCCGTAACTTGAAGGTAAAAGGATGGGTAGTGCTCGACAATATGGGCATTTGCTCGGGCATAGCTGCCGCCTTTATCCGCATCGGCAACCTGATGAATTCCGAGATTATCGGCAAGGTGACCGATGTGCCATGGGCTTTTATCTTTGTCAAGGAAGACCAATATCCCCGCCATCCAGGACAGCTCTACGAGGCGATAGCCTATCTCATCATCTTCCTCCTTATCTTCTTTATCTACAAGAAGAAGGGGCCTAAGAGCGTAGGCTCTGGTCTTTATTTTGGTCTGTGTCTTACTCTTATCTTCACCTTCCGTTTCTTCATCGAATACACGAAGGAGATTCAGGTAGCCTTCGAGGCTGGTCTGCCTATGGATATGGGACAGATTCTCAGCATACCTCTTATTCTTCTCGGTGTATGGAGCATCGCCTCCAGCTTCAGAAGAGCAAAGAAGATACAGGCATAAGGCGATAACAGAAAGACCTGTTAAGCGAGTATTTTTTGATAAAAAGCTTCATATTCTTTAGCCACCTTCACATAGTCGTGATGGTGGCTAATGTATTCTATACCCTGTCTTTTGAGTTCAGGAATCAGTTGGGGATTCTCGATGAAGTGTTCCAACTGCTGGTAAACACTTTCATAATTGGGCAGTACATTGATGATGGGGCGCAGATGTTCCTCGTGCAGAATCTCGTAGTTTTCGGGTTCTCCTCCTCCTATACAGATGATTCCTCTTGCCATGGCCTCCAGAGGATTCATGGAAGGTGTGTAACTGTATAATTGATCGAGGATGGCATCGCTACCGTTCATCATCTCAATATATTCGGCAAAGGGAACGCTTTCTGCTATGCGGAGTTCCACCTTTTCAGGGTATTTCTCAGCTATATCTTGTGCAGCTTTCAGCATGATGTCGGTTCCCTTGTATTCACTTCTGTTCTTGTTGATGCCGATGAAAAGTTTTACTTTATCGGGTGTCTGACCTTTGATATCTGCCTGCTGGGCGTAAGGTCGGATGGGGAAGGGAATAAATGTTGTTTTATCTGGAAAAGAAGGCTTATAGCATACCCAATATTCATACAGGCCGGTAACGATTCCGTCGCAGTCCTTTGCTATCATCTTGTTGAGGCGTTCCTTTTCTGTTCCTATCCAGTCTTTTCTTTCTCTCAAGGCATCAGCATTGGTACGTAGTTGGTTGCCGATGTTGAAGTCGCTGTATCTCAGAGGCTTGTCTTTGCAGCATACATTGACCCAATAATAGTCCATACCGAATCCGCCAAGGATGATTTTCTTGTTGTGCCGGCGAAGGTAACGATAGATGGGGAATATGCGTTCAGCCTTCAATTCTAAGAACATTGGATTGATGAGTTGCACAATGTCGTATCCGCGCAGTTTGGGCAAGACCTTCAGCAACTTGGCTAAATAGATAATACCTCCCTTTTTCCCTGGTTTTCGTACCAGGTCGATGTCTCGTGGATAATTTTTCCAAAAATCACCATTAGAGAGTACGGTAACCTGATGCCCCAACTTGCGAAGTCCGTCAGCAAGCGTGGCATGCACATTACTATATTCGCCCAAAAGAAGAATTTTCATCATTGGCTTTCTCTTATTTCAATTTTAAAAGAGTGTAGAACAGGATTTTTCTGGTAATCTTGTTATTGATGGCTTTTGCAAATATCTGATATTTCTTCGTGTATTTTTTATCAGGAAGCGGAAACAATCCTTTATCATGCAATCTCTTGATATTTTTTTCTAAATGTTTGTAGTTCTGTGCCAATACGATAGTATTGTACAGATAGTCCATGGTGAGTTGGGCTATTCGTCGGTTGAGAGCGATACGCTCTGGTTCTGAAAGATAATTTGATTTCTCTTGTAGTTGGAAAATTACCTTCTCCGTATCGGCCAGTCGTTTGAGATAATGACGCTTATCTTCTGTTTTATGCATAATAGAGTCTTCTCTCTCACGATAATAGTAAGCTTTTGTATCTGTTGTTATGATGCGCTCTGCCTTTAAAAAAAGTATAGGAGTAAACTCCTCATCCTCATGCAGAATACCAGGAGTGAAACGTTGTTGCTGCAAGAGATCTCTCTTGAAGGTATAACACCAAGCTGCAGCCCGAAGATTGTTGTTGTATAGATAAGCACTGCCACTTATGGGTTCAGAATACTGATAAGGAACTTCTTTATCAAATGTTTTATTTGAAGAAGTGAAATGTACAATATCAGGATTGTGATAGCGTAAGAGATCCAGACAATGCTCGTACCCTACCTGGATAAGACAGTCATCTCCGTCGACAAACTGGATATATTTGCCAGAAGCATTTTGCAGTCCGGTGTTTCTTGCAATAGACAGACCTTGGTTACGTTGACGTATATAGATAATGTCATCTTGGTATTCCACTAAATCGTTGATGGGCGAAATATCGCTTCCGTCGTCTACCAGAATGATTTCTTTTTCTCTTGAGTTGAGAGAGAGTTGCAGGATGCTTTTCAGACATTCCACAAGATATTCTAATGGTAGGTTGTAAGTTGTGATGATGAAACTTACTAAAGGTATTTGTGTATTTGCAATCATACTATTTTCTTCTATATAATCTGTGTACGAATTTGTTGAGTCTGCATAGGTTATGATAACCTATAATGTTAAGTAATCTTAGTTTAAAAACTTTGATTTTCACCGATTTACCAAGTTTTTCAACATGGTGGATAACTGGTGGATTATTTTCGTATTGTCCCGAAAACTCATAGAGGTCGAGCAAGACATTAAGAATTTGTGTCATGAAAATTTGCAGAGAAAGGCTATATTTCTGGATCAGTTTCTCTTGACTCCCGATTTTGTTCATAATGGCTTGAAGACTTTGGGTATGACCATCATACAGATTGTATAAATCCTTGTATGTTGCATTTGCCGTGATGCCTTTGGCATTCCACCGATATTCATAGCAACCAACGTTTGTAGTTCTGATGTTAGGAGTAACGAAACTTCCATGATATGGCAGAAGGCCTATGAGATACGGGACTGTCAGGACATCCTCGAAATTTTTTCCTTTAGGAAAGCATATATGTTCAAATAAAGCACGTTTATATATCTTATTCCAGGCATAAGTGTGGTTGTATGCTTTCTCTTCCAGCCAATAGTCAATGGCATTTTGATATTCTTTTTCTTTAAAAGACAGCAAATGTTCTTTTGGACCGTTTCCTAATCTTTCCATTACAGGATATTCCAAAATATCTGTTTCAGGATACGTGATTATTTTTTCTATGACGAGTGAAAGAGAGTCTTCTGCTATCGTATCATCGCTGTCTATGAAAGTAATATATTCTCCTTTGGCTTCATGAATTCCAGCATTGCGTGCATCGCTTAATCCTCCGTTTTCCTTGTGTATAACTTTGACTCTGCCATCTTGTCTGGAATATGCATCGCAGATCTTAGGACTGTCATCAGTCGAGCCATCGTCTACGAGAATAACCTCGTAGTCGGTGAATGATTGCCGCAAGATGCTGTCAAGACATCTTGGCAGCGTGTCTTGCGTGTGATAGACTGGTATGATGATGCTTAGTTTCATGCCTACAAAGTTACTGAAAATCATTGAGAGAAGACAAATATATTAACTTTTCTTTAAAAGTATATTGTTATATTTTGAAATATCGACTTTTTGTACTACCTTTGTAGTAAAAATGAGTAAATTGTTAGTTCATAAAATCATAGGATTTCTTTTTAGACCTTTTCAAAAAGAAAATATTTTATTTTTTGATGTATTTGTTAGGGTTAACCAGTATCATATTTGAACTATGGAATGGAAGTCGCTTTTGGATGACTTTTGAACTTTTTTTTGACTTGTATATATATAGTTTATTTGTTTTTTTGTTTTCTAATAAATATAGATATTACATTAGGCTTATATCAGTTTTTGTTTTTTATCTTTTATCTATTATAGATATGGCATGTTATGTACGTTTAGGCATGCCTATAACCCCAATATTATTACAATTGGCATTGCAAAGTAATACTCGTGAAGCAACAGAGGCTTTGGTAAACTATTTAGATTGGAAAATGGTGTGTTCTCCCCTAAGTTTGGTGTTTGTTCAATTTTTATTAGGAATTTATCTTATTTCTCATAAAAAAAGAATGAGCTGCTATACATCTCGATTGTTTTTTTTCAAAAATATCAAAATAAAGAAGTCGGTTTTTGTATGCGTTTTACTATTAGCTGTTTTTAGTGGAATATCGAGTTTTGAAAATAAAGAATATATGTACTATCGTATTATTCGGCAGTATAGTGAATTGGAAACTCAGAAAGTTAAAGACTTTTCTCAAAAAACTAACTTCTATCTTCCTATTTATCGTTTAGCCTATTCTGTCTCGGAAACCCATAGATTACAAAGAGAGATAAGACAATTTGAAAAAAGTATGGATAAGGCTTATGTTGATGCTGTTGATTATACTTCTCCCCACATTGTCGTTATTATTGGCGAAAGCTATAATAGGCATCATAGTACTTTGTATGGATATGATAAAAATACAACTCCATTTCAACATACAAGATGGAAGAATGGAGAAATGGTTGTTTTTAAGAATATGATAAGTTCTTGGAACACAACATGCGAGTCCTTTAAAAATATGTTTTCAACACAATGTGTTGGTCAAGATGGGACATGGGCTTCAGCTCCACCATTTCCTTTGTTATTTAGAAAAGCAGGTTATCATACGGCATTTATGAGTAACCAATATGTGATAGGAAATGAGGTTTTTAATGCTTTTACAGAGAATGCATTTTTTAACAATCCGAAGACAAGTCAAAAGATGTTTGATAGTCGTAATTCACAAAATCACGATTATGACCTATCTTTAGTGGATGATTATAAGCGTTTGGATATTGGAACCGAACCTTATACATTAGATATTTTCCATTTCTTAGGACTACATGTAGATTTTAGTCAGCGTTATCCACGTAATTATTCTATATTTTCTTCAAAAGACTATTCCCGTACAGATATTTCTGAGGAAGATAAGCAGATATTAGCAGATTATGATAATGCCATCGTTTACAATGATTTTGTGATTGATTCTATTATCAAATTATATGAGAATAAGGATGCTGTCATAATATTTGTACCAGACCATGGTGAACGAGTTTTTGATCATTCTAAAGAGTGGGGGAGGAGCCTTACTTGGAATAAAAATGATATTCGTCAGCAATTTGATATTCCTTTTTGGATATGGGGTTCTTCTATTTATCGAACTAATCATCAAACTTTATGGAAACAGATTCAGGATGGCAGTACCAGACCTGGTATGACAGATGCACTTGCTCAGTTGCTGCTGCATATTGCTGGGATTCATACCCCTTGGTACTTTCCTAAATATGATATATTGAATGGAATGTATAATGTCAATAGAAAGAGAATTATACGAAACGAGCGTGATTATGACAAAATAGTTGGAATTAATAGCAACCAATTCTAATCACAGTTTCTGATTGAGCACTTTTAATACTTTTAAATACGCCATATTGGAGCATAGAAATAGTCTGGAATATAGGGAGATTCCTTGATTAAATTCTTTTGCCATTCAAGACCAACAAGGCTTTATGAAAAAATCTATCCATACCCCAATAGACTAATACAGAACACATGACGGAGCAGAAAGATATTGCCAAAAAGCACAATATAGGCATGTAACCATTCTGGAAATCTATTTTTGAACATAGATTGAGCCCGATAGACGTAAAGTATCGGTGGATGGCAAAAACAAAGAAACTTGTACCTGAAAGATATTGTGCAATACTTCCTTGTTGTTTGTCTTTTGTTAATAAGTGTACAACATTGAGTATGATGAAAATGAATAGGGTTTCTTCTATTAGCTGGTTGCCTGATTGGAGCATGATTCTTAAGGGAAAAAGTATCATATAGGCTACTATCAACCCGATCAAACTATTCCGAGATAATACCCAGCTGGAATGATTGATGGAGAAATAAGCACCTAATATAAAAAAGTATAAATAAGCGGCATTAAAACCTGGAACTTCTGGAAGAATATCGCTAAATGCGATAGCTCCCAATACGATTACAAATAGAATTTTTAGCTTTTGGGTAGCATACCAGATAATAGGTGCCAAGAGGGTGTATACGAGCAGGTTCTGAATAAACCAGAATTGTCCAACCAAAGGGCCTGCTGGGTCTGTTTGACAACCTGTAACCTCTCTGATATTCCAAAAAATCATGATATAATCTTGTATTCTAAAATCAGCAATTTGTTTGTGTAGAAGCAGATTGATATTAGGTTTTATCTGTTGTAAGACGAAGATCATTCCAAAGCAGATAAGATTCCATAATATGTATGGAATAAGTAGGCTATATACTCTATGATTTATCTTCTTTTTAAAAATTTCTAAATTGAATTTACCTTCACGAAATAGCAAAAAGCCAGAGATAAAGAAGAATAAAGACAAAGAATAATAGCAGACATCACCGATAAAGTAATTGGAAAATATATTGACTAAGGCAAATTGGTTGGCCGATGCATTATAAATAGCGATATTAGAATGTATCATGACGATAACCACGCAAAGCGGAAAACGCAAAATGCTGATAGTTTGTGATATGGAAGTTTTCATACGTCAATATGTGTTGTTCTACAAGATAGTTAGGTTTTTATGATATTTTTGTTTACCTACCATAAATGGTAAGTATCTATAAATTAACCATGTTATGATAGTGGTTACGATATATACAAATACGAATGCTGTCATTACGTATAGATAGTTCCTTTGATATACTAATCCTACCTTTATCATGAGTTTACTGATAATGAGTGGCACTCCTCCGCAAAGGAAGTAGTAGACAAGTGAATGTTCTCCAGTCCATTCTACGTATTTGCAAACAGGTAGTCTCTTGCATAGATGTATTAAGCATAAACAGCATGTTAAGACATCTAATAAGAAGAAAGGATAGTTGCTGATGTCGATATACCATATCATCATATTTACGCCCATAAAATGTTCGGCTATTTTTATACAGATAAGCAGAATCAATAACAAGACGATGTATATGGGATGATTTATAGGATTGAATACTTTTTCATATCGATGGTAAGTATAGCCTACACAGAGAAACAGCAAGGCTTGCATACTATTGTCGAATTGCCATATATATGGTTGATTACCTTGAGACAAACTGATGGAGAGAATGAATCCTATTATCCCTGTCATGGCAATAGCTATTATATTTCCACGACTTATCCATAAGACTACTGCAAAAACGAACTCAGAAAGAATGAGAGCAGCAACAAACCAAGAAGATTTTCCTAAGATGATTTGTGTAAATATTTCTATTAGGTTGATGTCGTTGCCATATACCCATGCCTTTGATAGGGAAATGAGAAATGAAAAGATAAGATAAGGTAAAAGTAAGGTTTTAGCGATGGATTTGATTTTGTTCTTGAAGTCAAATTTTGATTCTTTATATATCAAGTATCCAGAGATGATAAAAAAGAGGGTAAGAGCGTTTACTACATAGATGTTGTAATCAATGATATTCAAACCTGTGTAGTAAAGCTCTGTATGATCGAGGAGTATAGCTATCATGCAAATACCTCGAAGTAAATCTATCCAATGTTTTCTTTGTTGAGTCACCAATACTCTTTTTTTTAATTAATAATGGCTATTTTGCAGACTGTTCCTTTGCTTCCGTCGTTGGTCGCCGTTTCTACCATATAGATACCACTTGCAACTCTTTTCCCTTTTTGGTCTTTGGCATTCCAAGTATAAGTACCACCTGTGCTTTTGCCTTGGTTTACTAAGATACCATTGGAGGTTACGATTTTGATGTCAGCATCGAAGGATAGTCCTGTGATGGTAATAAGGCCAGTGTAATCTGGTTTAACGGGATTCGGGTAAGCCCAGACGTTGTCTTTTGTCATCTCACTATTGATACTACCAGCTTCGCTCATGTATGAACAGAGACCTTTGTCTGTACCAAAAAAGACTTCTCCTGTCTTCTCATTAACAGCAATAGACTCAATGTTATTGGATAGTAACTTACTATTGGTGGTAGTAAAGTGATGAATTTGCGTCATACAGTCATCACTGATAGCATAAACTCCGTTTCCTATGGTTCCAAACCACTTTCTGTTTCCGCCATCGACAGCAATACAGGTGATGTCAATTCCGTTTAAGAGATAATCAGCAAAATTAGTTCCATCATTACGAGGTACTTTTACTTGAACAAAGACAGGTGAGTCTGATGTTATCTCTTTTCTCTGTAACAGCAACGGACCCAAAGAGGTGCCTACCCATATATCGTGATTTTTGTCTTCAGCTAAATATCTTACATAATAAGGTTCTATCTTTGTTCCATCTTGGTTGATGAATGAATTATATACTTTGATGCCATCTGTAGATATTTGGTAGCACACAAGTGATGGGTAGTTTGGATGATTGTTGACAAACCAAAGTAATCCACTACTATCAAATGTGAGACACTCCATAGAACCTAAAGACATTTGGTCTTTATATAGTTCTGTTTTATGATGAGATATCCATTCTTCTTCTTTTGAAAACTCTATTAACGACTGGTTGGCTGGTGACTGGCAATTCACCATCCATAGGTTGCCTTCCTGATCGAACTTAACACTGCCTATAATCTGATAATTCTTGCTTGACCCATTGAATGATGTGATCAAACTATTGTCAGAATTATAAAAATTGACAAACTTTCCATTTTTAAATTCATAAAGTCCACTTCTGGCTCCTCCAAAAACATGGCTTGGGTCAAGAGGATCCACGTCTACAGAATTCATGTCTATATACTTTACTCCAGTTTGGCTTTGGATGTCATCTTCATATATTTGCCATTCATCTCCGTTTAATACCTGAATCGTTCCAGGACGATTGGCATCTACGATGTGACCGAAACCTCCTCCACACGTATATAGTAGATTATCAACCAATCGCATACCCCAAAAGTAATTATACTTTGGACCGCCTGGATTCAATGTACTGACTATTTGTTTGAGTTCATTTTTCTCATCATGAATTTTTGCAGTATAGTCTCCCACTTTGGTCCAGTTCTTCTTGTCGAGTAGATTTTGGTTAAGAAGAGCACTGTATTGACCGTTAGTTTCGCTATATGCATAGATACGATTATTTTTTATTTCGCACCAATTTACTTTGAATCCCAGATTGTAAGTGTCGCTGACTTCTCCATCTGCTATGTTTATTTTTATAATGCCAAAACCATTGCTCATGTAGGCGTATTTGCCATACATATAGATGTCGTTTACGGCTTTATCGCCTGTGGTTGAGGCGGTGTTGTAATCAGAAAGATTGGTTACCTCAAAGTTACTGACATTCATCAAGTCGATGTTGGAGTTGTTGTAGAGGATAAGCAAGCGTTTGGTTGTCTTGTTGTATGCGATATGTTGGATTTCACAATCGCTCAGATAGTCTGCTTTGCTGAATGTCTGTATGCTTTGGTCGTTTTTATTATAGACATAAAGACTATTGGAAGCCTGTACAAAGATCAGGTTCCCGACTTGTTCTATTTCTTGCACATCGTGATAGGACATGTAGGCTTTCCAGTCACCAATGGCAGCATTGGCTGTTAATATGTTAATCAACAGTAATGCTAAAAAAACGATATGTTGTATTTTGTTTGATACCATGTTTTAATATATATGATGATTGTAAAGTTATGTTCTCTTTTTTTATAGTTAAAGATGGCTATTTTATGATGTCTTTTAGTAATACCCATTTACCATTATTATCTTTTCCTTCATGCTTGACTATATCTGGCATAGCAGCAAGGTCTCTTTCTATAGTACGTTTTGTCACCGACAATGTCACCGACATTTCTTGGACGGTGAGGTGAGGATTAGATATAATTAGCTTACAGATGTTGCGCTGGCGTTCAGATAGTTTGGTCACCGACATGTTACCGACATTTCCCATGTCGGTGATGTTTATGTTTGGTGCTTTATCTCCAAAGTGTTTTTTATTTCGGATAGCTAACTCTTCCAAAGAAAAACGTTTTATCCATACGCTTACACCACCATCAATTTCTTTGACAGCAGGCATCGGATAATCTTCTTTTTCAAAGCTTTCACGTACTTTGGTGAAGCCACGCCCCCAAGTTTCTATAAAACCAGCTCTGAACATCACAGCTGCAATTGTCTTGTTTCTTGGTCGAGAACTATGCTTACGCATCAAAGTTTCTACTGTATATCCATCAGGCAGACCACCTTCGTTCCATATTTCAATGTGGTCGCTATATACTTGCATCTGAATCGGTGCTCCCATGTACTCTTTATGACAAACGCTATTGTATAGTATTTCTCGCAAACCATCTTCTGGAATCTCCAAAGGTTCCACTCTTTCCATACCTTCATAATGGATTGGAGAGTAGAGATATTTACTTTTTAAAATATCAACAACTCTATCTACCATTTGAATGACATTGCCTTCTACGATGTCTTGAATAATCAAGTCGCTTTCGTTTGCGCCAAAGCGTCCTATCTTAAATTGAACACCAGCAAATCTTCGCTGAGGATTATTACCAAAAAGAAGTATGGCAGCCGAACGCAAATATCCGTCATCTCCTATAAGGTTTAAGTTTCTGAGAATGTCTTCTGTGGAAGCATCTTTCTCGTTGCAATTGATACGTCCTTTACTGATACCTTTCTTTAAAAAGTAATCAATAGCAGAACGATCTATTTCTTCTAAGGAGGCTGTAGGCAAGGGCATGTCGTCCCAAGAATGTCCCATCTTTCTCATGATAAACTGTTGAAGTGCAATACCTTTCAATTCTTGTTTGGTAGAACCTGAGCGATAATGGTATACACCATGATAAGCAATTGGCATGCTACTAGGAGATACGACAATCTCAATGTATTCCTTGTTGTTATCAGTTAAAAGATTAACATCTTCTACAATGCCGAGAAAATTGGTTATCTTGTTAGGAATATCTTCCATTAGTTTCTTAGAGTCGTGTACACCTATGATTTCTTTATCATCATTGACACCTATGTATATACGACCTCCTTGTGCATTCGCAAAACCGCAAATCCACTGCAAGTACTTGTCGTTCCAAGACTCCTTATATTCTATATTTTGATTTTCGCTCAACATTCTACATTATATATTAATTAGTTATAACCTTTCTAAATATATATAGTATAACAACTTATATATATTAAACAAAAAAATGCTTGGTTTGTTGCCTGTAAGTTTAGCTTTTATTGGTAAACTTAATAATGGAAACATTTTTTGGCATAAAGATTTGAGATGAAATTGCTCTATTTTTTTTGCATAGGTGATAATTTTGGAATATCCTTCTAACTCTTTTCTGAATTGATAAAGTGTATGAAGACTTTCTTCAGTCTTTTTGATGAAAGTCCAATTTCCTATGAAGTTCTGATACCCTAATGCATTGTCAATATGCAGGATAGCGATGTTGTTCTCCTTTATAGTTTTTCCCCATAACACATCTTCATATCCATACTGATGAAAACGTTCATCTAATGGATATTGCAACATGATACTGCGTTTTACGATGAAGTTGGAGGTATGAAAGTCACTATATGGATTCTTTTGTCGTTGTTTGTAATCTCCGTTTTGCAGAGCATTACATTCGAAGATATATCGTAGATTGTGTTTCATGGATTTTAGATTCCTTTTTACTTGATAGCCTCCGTAAATGACATCACATTCTTGCTCCTTTTGGTATTTTGCAAGATATTGGTTGTTAATGACATTCATGTTGCTGTCAATAAACAAAAGCCATTCATTCTTAGCTTCTTTAGCTAAGAAATTTCGGATGGCTGATCGTCCTACATTTTCTTTTCTTTCAATATATCGGCAATTATTTAACTCGTTGATTTTGCGGTTCTTCTCAATGGTATTTTTGTCGGTAGAGCCATCATCGGCAACCAATATCTCGTATTCGAAATCATTCTCCGAAGACAATATTAATGCTTGAGCCTGTAAATCTCTTACGAGCTCAAGGCATACATTATTGTATGTGGGGATTAATATTGAAAGGTTGTTGATCATTTGTTTTTATTCTATTTGTTATTTGTCGTATAGAATTTCTTTCCATTCTTGATTTTAAGTCCTTTATATGTGTTTTCAGCCTTTTGGCCTAAAATGTTATAAATGGCATTACATTGATTTTTTCCCTCTTGATTGATGTTTGAGATATTTGTAGAATTAGGAAATTGCGTTGTATCAAGATAATTGAGTCTTTGGGTAATCCAATTCTTGATGTAGTCAATTTCATTCTTGAAATTCAATGGATAGTCTCCTATATCTGAATCTTCCGACCATTTGTTTTCTTCTCTGATGGCTGCCCCACTCTTAACTAATATATCATAATAGCTCTGATATTTGGAGATGAGATTTACCTCGCTGAAATAAGTCTTTCTTAATTCGTGGTATCTGTCTGCTACTTTCTGGTTATAGTTATCCACATTTAGTGTGGAAAGCCTTTTGTATATGTTGAAAGCTTCTTTTATTCCAAGTTCTGTATTTGGTGAAACATAGTCAGGATGGAGTGGAGTGGAGCAATGCCAGTCTTGTCCAACACTGGCATCTAAATCCCAAATGGCAAGGGTAAGCTTCTTGTTTTTTGCCACATCATAAATTCCCCAGTACATGTTTTTCCCACAATTGTCAATTGGTTTAAGAACTTCAAGAAATATTTGATAGTCTATAAGTACAGGAATATCAAAATAGTCACCAACTTCTTTCTTGAAAGTATCGTCGTTGCTGTTGGCAACGAAGTCGATGGCTTCATAGAGCGGGCTATAATCTGTAGGATTTACATCTTCTATATCAGGATATTTGGTCTCGAAAGCATGCCAGGTTTCCTGAGTATTGTCGTAGTCTTTTTCGATGTCCCAAAAGGTAGATTTGTCCCATGAACTTACCTTCCAGAGCTGTCCATGAAATACTTGGCTCTTATCATCGTATTTCCCGAGTTTCAGTTCTTTTCTGTCCATGGTTTCAGTCAGGGAGTAGATGCCGCGATACTCGTTGTTGAGAATTACTTCTACTACTTTTCCTGCCACTCCGCTCTTAGCTTTTGGCTCTTCGTTTGCATAGTATGGTTTTGAAGCAAACTCATTCCAAATTTCAGTAGCAATGCGATTTCTAAGGCGGAATAAGTCTACTTGTCCTGCATCTAAGATCCAGTTGTTGTCACTTCTCATTCCTAAAAGCGAAATTTCCAGTTTCTTGCCTTTTTCGTTGAGGGTCTTAATCTTATAATTTCTTTTATGTCTGTCTGCTCCATTGGTTGAACCTCCTCTCCATTTTACTTTCGCAAAAGAGTTGGTTGGCTCGGCTGTATCAGGCGACAATAACAATATGTTGCCTTGAGCATAATCGTACCCAAAAGTTCCTTCCATCACCAAGAGTGGCAAGAAGGTGAAGGTAAGTTGGGTGTTGATTTCATTCTTACCTTCCTGGGCATGGATTTTGTAGATCTTGTTGCCCTCTACTTGCTTGAAGGTATAACTGTCGGCAATGTCTGTACCCTCAATGCTGAGATTACTCCAGCCTGCTGTAGCATCTAGCACAATGCTAGCTTCATAGTCTGTGCCGAAAGCATTTTCTGGGATGCTAACCATATAAGTATCAGATACTTTGTCGTAAATGATAGATCTTCCGTTTATTGTAAACTGAGCGAAAGATGGTATGCTTGTTGCAAAGCATACAAGTAAGAATAGTAAATAATTAAGCTGCTTCATAATGGTTCTATAGGATTATTAAATAAGTTATTGTCTTTCTATATCTCAGTTTCTGGCAGTTCTATTTCTTCTTCATGTATTCTGCCAGCTTAGCCACGGCTCTTGCTCTGTGGCTGATGCCGTTCTTGATTTCTTCGCCCAATTCAGCAAAACTCTTGTTGTAGCCTTCCGGTACGAAGATAGGGTCGTAACCGAAACCTTCTGTGCCGTGTTTCTCGGTGGCGATGCTGCCGTTTACGATGCCTTCGAACAGGTGGATCTTCTTGATGCTGGTACAGCCGCAAGGACACACATCCTGCTTCTCTATATAGCAGATGACGGTACGGAAACGGGCTTTGCGGTTCTCTTTTCCATTGAGTTCGCGCAGGAGTTTTGACATATTGGCCTCGCTGTCGTGGTCGGTACCTTCGGCATATCGGGCACTGTGAACTCCCGGTGCTCCGTCTAAGGCCTCTACTTCCAGACCTGTGTCGTCGGCAAAGCAACTGACGTGGTAATGGTCGTATATGTATTGAGCCTTCTGCAGGGCATTCTCCTCTAAGGTGCTGCCTGTTTCGGGAATGTCTGCTTCACAGCCTATCTCTTTCAGCGATACTACTTCGTATTGGCAGCCTAAGATGTCGCGTATTTCTTGTAGTTTGTGCTGATTGTTGGTTGCAAAAACTATTTTCATTTCTATTAGTGTTTAATGTTTAGTGTTTAATGTTTATTTACTTAGCAGATAGGCATAAACTCTAAACACCAAACTTTTCAATTACTTTATCTTTTGAATATCTTTCTCTTTGATTTTCACTTTCATCTCGTCGAATCCTTCTCCATAGACACCGATGACGGAGCTTTGGCTTACGAAGGCGTTAGGGTCGATGATTTTGACGATGCGGAAGATGGTTACACTCTCGTTCTTCTTGGCCAGAATACAGAGCACCTTCATCTCGTCGCCAGTGTACCAGCCATGGCCGTCGAGGATTGTTACGCCATGATCCATCTGTGTGCCGATGGCATTGGCTATCTCCTGATATTTCTTGCTGAATATCATGAACTGCACACTCTCTCGCTGGGCGTTCATCACATAGTCGAGTACCAGATTCTCTATCACCATCGTACATAGACCGAACACTACTTTCCTGACGGCATCTATCGTCGTGAAGTCGGGCTTGGCATTGAAGACGAAGAATGAACTGCCTACAATTACCAGGTCGACGAAGATGAGCACTCGTCCCAACGAGATGTTGTGATACTTGTTGACGATGGCTGCTATGATGTCGGTGCCTCCTGTGCTACCATTGTGCAAGAATACGATGGCAAGCGATAGACCCGTGAAGCAGCAACCGATGATGAGCGACATGAAGTCCTGTCCTGGTCCTAATATCTGTATCAACTCGCCATGAGGACCCATCAGGGAGTCTTGTGCCAAAGCCAACAGTACCGAGAGCATGCCGATGGCGTAGATGGTTTTCACCATGAACTTAAGTCCCAATATCTTCAGCGCTGCTACCAACAGAATGGCATTGATAATAAAATAAGAAAAGTAGATGGGGATGCCTGTTCCGTAGTAGATGACGGCAGCGACACCAGTAACACCTCCTGTCACGATTTGGTAAGGTAACAGGAAGAGAGTCCATCCGAATGTATACAACATGAGTCCAAGGGTTATGTAAAAATAATCCTTGAACTCATTTTTTATTTTTGGACTGATTGCTATTTGCATATTACTTTTTCAATACGACGTTGACAATCTTTTTGGGTACGACGATAACCTTCAGTACGTTGAATCCTTCCAGGTACTTCTGGCTCTTTTCGTCGGCCAATACTTGTTTCTGTATTTCCTCGTTGTTGGCATCCACAGGGAAGGTCATCTGGAAGCGGGCCTTGCCGTTGAAGGAGATGGTGAGCTGCATGTCGTTCTCCTTGAGATACTGCTCGTCAAACTGAGGCCATGCTGCGTCGCAGACGCTTCCCTGCTCGCCGAGTGCTTCCCACAACTCTTCTGCGATGTGTGGAGCGAATGGAGCGATGAGGATGACGAGAT
>ERZ1034973.597-NODE-597-length-24562-cov-8.390011_pt1 | contig 24562 bp, 20 predicted proteins | sample MGYA00520686_ERZ1034973 | MGnify/ENA primary metagenome ERZ1034973 (study PRJEB33766, sample SAMN09781775) | gut metagenome | biome: gut microbiome | host: Homo sapiens | place: Madagascar | study: EMG produced TPA metagenomics assembly of the PRJNA485056 data set...
TGTCCATATATTCGTACAATATTAAAATATGTTCACCATTTTGCTAATATAGCCATTGCATTTTTATAAATGATATTTATTTTCCATTGTGTCTTATTTTTTTCTGTGTTAATATTCTTGATATGGGAGGAGTTATGGGTGATGAAAAAACAATGTAAAAGAGCATTACTATCACTTGCATCAATTTGCATGTGTTTAACAAGTGGTATTGGTATTTTTGCTGAGAATGAACAAACTCCAGTCACATATACAAATGGTGACTACACATTTGAAAAGATTTCTCATCCGAATAAACCAGTTTCCACTGCAGATGGAATTGTTGACTATGTTGGAAATGGCGCAGTCAGCGCAAATGATCAAGGTCAAGGTGACCGTGGTCAAAGTTATTCATGGGCAGCTGTAAGCTATGGAGATTACATGTATGTAGGTACAAACTATGCTGCTATGGGTAATACATTAAAATATATGGATTCTGCATTAGGTGATTCATTTGACAAGGAAACAATGAAGGCAACACTCGATGCATTATTCTGTGGAACATTCTTCTATGGTCAGGAAGATGGAAAAGATTCCAATGGTGTTCTTGTAAAAGTTAATGTAAAAACAGGTGAAACAAAACTATTGATGGCAGACTCAATGAATGGATTAGCTCCATTATTCAGAAATGCAATCAAGTTCAGAAATAAATTATATTTCTGTGGAAGTGTTCATACAAATGGACAAAGAGGTCTTCCAAGTATCTATGAAGTAGATCCAGAAACAGATGAAGTAAAACTTGTATATAGAGGTATTGAACCTAAGGATGCATATGCTGCTGCTCAGCAGAAGATCAGTACTGGTATCCGTGGTATGGCAGTCTATAACGATCAGCTTGTTATCAGCTGTGTTGGTTTAGAAGGACCATACATCATGATTTCTTCTGATCCAAGCAGTGGTAAATTTACAAAAATTGCTACAAAGGCTGATTTATTCAATTATCCAGCATACCGTTTCTCTGATAGTATCTTCGGTGGCTCTATCTGGGAAATTTGTGTATTCAACAATGACTTGTATGTAGCTCTATGTACAGGTACACCTGAAAATATGCCAGATGAACATACAATGCAATCATTTGCAATTGTTAAGGGACATGAAGAAAATGGTTCCTGGACATGGACACCAGTTGTTGGGGATTTGAATGATGGTGCAAAGTACACATTCGGTATTGATCCTGAAAGAACAAGAGCAGGTGCATGTAATATGCTCGTTTACGATGGATATCTATACATCGGTGAGTATCAAGATATTGAAATTGCATTAGAAGAGGTATTATTCAAGAAGAACGTCGAATTCTTAGCTAAGAACCTTGAACAGTCCGTTAACCTTTACCGTATGGACAAGGATGAAAATATTGAACTTGTTGTTGGTGATGCTACAGAAATGTTCCCTAATGGCAGTTTATCTGGTCAGGCTTCAGGATTTGGTCAGCATGAAAATGCATACTTCTGGCAGTCTACAGAATATAAGGGTAATGCATACTTTGGTATGTTTGACTCCAGCAGCCTGCTTGAACCAATTGGTCAGTTAACAAACGGTGACTTACTAAACAAGACACCAGAAGAATGGGAAGAACAGTTAAACTATATCAAGGTATTGGTTGAACTCTTACTCAAGAAGAATTCTAACCCAACACCAGATCCAGTTTCTTTAGAAGAAAATGAAGAGGAAACAGTAGAGGAAGATGTATTAACAGAAGCTAGAAGAAATGCAGCTCTACGTTATAGTGAGGCTTCTATTGATGATGATAGAGATCTCAATGACATGATTGAACTTACAGATGAACAGACAGCTGATTTAGAAGCATTTATTAATGAAAATCCAGAAGACCTCAACACAGTTGAAGGAGAAACAGCATCCGATTTAGTTGATACAATGTTTGGCTTAACAGAATTAGGTGATCAGTTAGATAAAACTGGCAATGAACAGTTCATTAATGACTATGAACAAATTCTTGATTTCGTAAAAGAACTTATTAAGAATTTACCAGAAGATCAGCAGAAGAAGATTCTTGATCTTGTAGAAACATTACTACAGGTTACAGAAAGAGATAACTTATTAGCTTTCAAGACAATTCTACAGACATTATCTACTTCTATCCGAGGATTTGATATGTATGCAACTGGTAATGGTGTTGACTTCACAACAGTTACACAGAACGGTTTTGGAGATCCATACAATCATGGCTTAAGAGTATTCGCGCAGAGTGATGACTGGATGGCTATTGGTACAGCAAACCCATTCTATGGAACACAGCTATGGAAGCTTCAGGAAGAACCAACAGAACCAAGTGAACCTGTAAAGAACATCTTTACAATCACATTTAATGATCAAAAAGGTAACGTAACTACTGTTAAAGCAGAAGAAGGCAGTGAAGTTGCATTCCCACAAGATCCAGCATGCGATGGATTTAAATTTGAAGGCTGGTTTACAGAAGCTAAGAACGGCACAAAGATTACTTCATTGATTGCTGAAAAGGATATGACAGTCTATGCACAGTGGACAGATTTGAAGAAGGCTAAAAGCAAAAATGATAAGTCTGCAGATACAAGCGATCAGTCAAATCCAGTAATTTATATTGTTGGTGTGATTGCTGCAGTTGCTGTTGCTGGATTCGTATTTAAAAATCGTATTCATAATACAAAGTAAAACATTATAACTATGAAAAATACTTACACAAATAAAGTGTAGGTATTTTTTCTTTGATCAAGTAAATGTGAATGAATTTTTCTTTCAACTCTTATAGTGATGAAGTTTTTACAGAATGATTTCAGAAAATCTTGAAAGGAAGCTAATTCTAACACACAACTACACCCAAAAGTTACACGCTTCAAAAATATGCTGTGACTCGTGGAATGATATATTACCAAAGTCGGAATATATTATGTTAATCGACATAAAACTTTCCGAAATGGGAAACTAATTTGCTTCTCTAGTTATATGATGCTATCGCGGGGGAAAAGGATAACTGAAGATATGGTTGATTACAAAGAATATTTTGACCAGTTTTGAACATGGAAAGATGAGCAACAGATCTAAGTTGTGAGCTGAATCCTGCGCTTTGAAAAATCTGTGCTTTTGAAGCAGTATCAGCAGAGATTCTTAGCAAATATCGTCATGCCATAACAAATTATTTCTATTAATTTTGAAAATCTGGATTTTGAACTATTAAAAGATTGTATGAAACTGAACAATTATCATAAAGAACGTTTGTGTGCAGATAAGGTGACATACAACTTTTTGGATGAGGTTCAGGAAGTTCCATCATTTGAGAAAGTGGTTGACAGTCTTTATATCAGGGACAATGTTAATGTTTATATCACAGATTCCTGTATATATGCTATCAAGTGAACTTGCAATGCTTTTGTCAGGAAGGTGCAAAGAATTCAAGATGCGTTTGTTTTCTTTTCACGATTATATGGCGAAAGAAGAGGTTTTTGCAGAGTTTATGAAAACTGGTAAAATCCCGTCTGTAGCAGCAATGAACCGCACAGAAAAAATAGATTAGTATTAGGAAGTTATCTAGAACAGTGCCATTGTAAAAGAGGGTTTTATGTTTGAAATAGAAGAAGACAAACCGGCAAGCAAATTATCTGATACGAGTGATACAGCAATCGTTACATTCTATGCAATTGGTGTGATTGCTGCAGTTGCTGTTGCTGGAACGATAATCAGAAACAGAATGCACTAATCTAACTGAATTTCAAAATCCTGCTCATTGTGTAAGATTTTTTTTGCTGTTTTTCTAAAAAAATTATTTTTGTGATGAATACATCAAAAATGTAATGGCTTTCACGATAATTTCGAAAAACTTTGGTAGCTAGAAAGCGTTTTATGTACTATACTTATTGACATTAAGAAGGGGATTAAATATGGAAAAGAAAAGTTTATTTTCAACAAAGACAATGGTAGCTACAGCATTAGGTGCTGCTCTATTCTTTGTCCTATTCGCTTATGTAAAGATTCCTAGTCCAATTCCAGAAACAAACTTCCAGTTGGCTTATGGTGTCTCTGCATTCTTTGGATGCTTGTTTGGCCCTGTTGCTTCATGCTTGATTGCTGCAATTGGTCATACACTCAACGACTTTATCTTCTACGGTTCACCATGGTGGAGCTGGGTCGTAGCATCTGCAGTATCCGGACTTGTTGCTGGTTTTGCATATTTCTATACAAAGCTTGATGAAGGTGAATTCAACAAAAAGACGATCTTGACAATTATCGTTATCAACGTAATTGGAAATGCCATTGCATGGGTACTTGTAGCTCCATGCTTAGATATTGTTATCTATGCTGAACCTGTAAAGAAAGTATTCCTACAGGGATTGATGAGCTTCATTGCGGATGGAATTTCTTCTATCGTTGTATGCCTGCTGTTAGCTGCAGCATATTCTAAAACACGTACTAAGACTGGTTCTTTGGATCAAGAATAATACGAACAGGAACCTGCTATTAATCAGCAGGTTTTTTATATTTTTTGAGGACTTTTTAAATGAAAACAATGATTGAATTTAAAGATTTTTCTTTTCAATACAAATCACAAAAAAAGCCAACACTGCATCATATCAATCTTGAAATCAAAGAAGGTGAAAAGGTATTGATTGTTGGTCCAAGCGGCAGTGGGAAATCTACACTTGGTCATTGTATTAATGGACTGATTCCATTTGCCTATCCTGGAAAAAAAGAAGGCAAGCTGTTCATTAAAGAAAATGACAGTGAAAAGCTCGATATCTTTTCCTCCAGCAAGCTTGTTGGTACAGTCATGCAGGATGCAGACTCTCAATTTGTTGGACTCAATGTCGGTGAAGATATTGCTTTCTCTTTAGAAAACAATGCCGTTGATACAGACAAGATGCATGAAATCGTTAAAAAGGTGGCAAATCTTGTTGGTATGGGTGAGTTTCTCGAACAGTCACCACTTGAACTATCCGGAGGGCAGAAGCAGGATGTCTGTATGGCTGGTGTTATGGTTGATGAAGCACCAATCTTATTGTTTGATGAACCACTTGCCAATCTAGATCCTGCAACTGGAAAGCTTGTGATTGAATTGATTGATGAAATCAATAAGACACAGAATAAAACAATTATTATTATCGAACATCGATTAGAAGATGTACTGCATCGTCCTGTGGATCGTATTGTACTTGTTAACAATGGTGAAATTCTTGCTGACTGCAAGCCAGAAGAATTATTTGCGACAACATTGCTGGAAGACAATGGAATTCGTCTGCCATTGTATGTGCAGGCAATGAAGTATGCTGATGTAGATCTAAGCAAAGTAAAAAATCTTGCAGATGATACTGATTATGATTTACAGGATCAAAAAGAAAAACTCGTTCACTGGTACAACACAAATAAAACAGATGTAAAGAAAATAGAATCTGCACCATTACTGACAATCAAAGATCTATGCTTCTCTTATGATGGTGTTAAGCCAATCCTGGATCACGTCTCTCTAGATGTTCACCAGGGTGAAATGATTTCTGTAGTCGGCAAGAACGGTGCTGGTAAATCTACACTTTGTAAATGTATCTGTGCCTTTGAAAAAGCAGATGCAGGTACATTGACATTTGAAAACACAGATATGAAAGATCTGTCTGTCAAAGAAAGAGCAGATCGTATTGGCTTTGTATTACAGAATCCAAACCAGATGATCTGTAATACAATGATTTTTGATGAAGTTGCAATGGGTCTTAGAAACCGTGGCATCAGTGAAGATAAAATCAAAGAAAAAGTTGAAAATACATTAAAGATCTGTGGTCTGTATCCATTTAGAAACTGGCCAATATCTGCACTCAGCTATGGTCAGAAAAAGCGTGTGACAATTGCTTCCATTCTTGCATTAGAACCAAAGATGATCATTCTTGATGAACCAACTGCTGGACAAGACTATCGCAGATATTCAGAAATCATGGAATTCTTGAAAAGCCTGAATGAAATGGGTATCGCAATTGTTATGATTACACATGATATGCACTTGATGCTGGAATATACAACGAGAAGTGCTGTATTAACAGACGGTAAGAAGATTGCTGATGCTACGCCTAGTGAAGTCCTTGGCAATGAAGCACTCATTGAACGTGCAAATCTTAAAAAGACAAGTTTATCAACACTTGCTTCAAAAGCAGGCATTGAAGATCGTATCGCATTTATTGATACATTTATCCAACATGAAAGGGGACATCAGATATGAAAATTAAAATGTTTTCCTATTCACAGCTAGATACCTTTATTCATCGTTTATCTGGTTTGACAAAACTGATCAGTTTCCTGTTTCTATCCTTTGCGGTCATGTTGACATATGACTACCGCATTATGTTATTGACACTTGTCATTTCTATGATTGCTTTTAAAGTTGCAAAAATACAATTGAAGCAAATCAAGATCGTACTGCTTTATGTACTATTCTTCTTAATCATGAATATTGTACTCACATATGTTCTAGAACCAGACTTTGGAAGTGAAGTCTATGGTACACGAACGATTCTATTTCAGTTCAATTCCTACTTCATTGTCACAAAAGAAACAATGTTCTATCTGGCAGTCAAAACATTAAAATACTTTTCTATGATTCCTCTTGGTTTGATCTTTATCTTCACAACAAATCCAAGTGAATTTGCATCCTCTTTAAACCATATTGGTGTTCCTTACAAAGTATGTACAACACTTTCCTTGACACTCCGTTACTTCCCAGATATTATTCGTGACTATACAAATATCTCTTTAGCCCAGCAGGCACGTGGTATTGAATTGAGTAAAAAAGAAAAATTTTCCAAGAGATTTGTCATGACAGTCAAAATGGTCATTCCACTTATTTTCTCTACATTAGATCGTGTTGAAGTCATCTCTAATGCAATGAGTTTAAGAGGCTATGGCAAGCTGAAGAAAAGAAACTGGTATTCTTATCGTAAATTACAGGCAAGTGACTACTGCGTATGCCTTATGAGCTTCGCAGTGCTTGTATTAAGCATGGTGATGCGTTTCTATGTCACAAAAACAATGTTTTATTATCCATTTTAAAAGAAAGAAGGTTATTTAAATGATTGATTATTCTAAACCAATGCTGGTATTCCAGACAGACTTTACATATGCAGAAGGTGCTGTTGCATCTATGTATGGTGTTGTAAAATCTGTAGACCGTACACTTGAAATTATTGATGCTACACATCAGATTCCGCAGTACGATACATATTCTGCTTCCTACAGATTAATGCAGTATATGCGTTTCTGGCCAAAGGGAACAATCTTTGTATCTGTTGTAGATCCAGGTGTCGGCACATCTAGAAAAGCATGTGTTGCGAAAACAAAGGATGGCTACTATGTAGTCACTCCAGATAATGGTGCATTAACACATATTGCACTTACAAGCGGTATTGAAGAAGTCAGAGAAATCGATGAATCCATTAACCGTTTAAAGGGCAAGGACAATGACCATGTTGCTATCTTCGGCGGCAGAGACGTATTTGGCTATACAGCAGCTAGACTTGCTTCTGGTGTGATTACATATGAACAGGTAGGACCAAGCTATCCAGTAGAAGATATCCAGATGTTTGATCTTCCTGAACCAGTTGTAGAAGGCAATACAGTCACAGGCTTCATGGAAATTGATGACCCTAACTTTGGCAACCTATGGACAAACATTCATATGGATTACTTCGAAAAACTCGATATTCATCATGGCGATACAATTCATGCATGTATTTCAAAGAATGGTGAAGTTTTATTTGATGAAGACATCACTTACTACAAGTCTTTCGGTGACAGTGAAAAGGGCAAGGCACTTCTTTACAATAACGAAGTCAACAAGATTTCTTTCGCTATGAACCAGAACAGCTTCAAAAACAATTACCATGTAGATCATGGTGCTGACTATAAAGTTGTATTTTCAAAGTGAGGCAGACAAATGAATAAAACATTAGTATTTCAGTCAGATTTCGGTCTTGTTGATGGTGCTGTCAGTGCAATGGAAGGTGTTGCCTTGCAGGTAGATCCTGAATTAAAGCTTTATCATTTAACACATGACATCACACCATATAACATCTTCGAAGGCAGCTATCGTTTATTCCAGACAGTCAACTACTGGCCAGAAGGCACAGTATTCGTATCTGTTGTAGACCCAGGTGTAGGTACAAAACGTAAATCAGTTGTTGCGAAAACAAAGACAGGTCACTATATCGTTACACCAGATAACGGTACATTAACACACTTAAACAAGTACTTAGGTATCGTCGAACTCAGAGAAATCGAAGAAAGCATCAACCGTAGAAAGAATACAGAATTATCTTATACATTCCATGGCCGTGATGTTTATGCATATACTGGTGCTAGACTTGCAGCTGGAGTCATCACATATGAAGAAGTTGGAAAAGAACTTCCATTATCTGATATTGTTGAGCTGGATGTTGTTGAAACAGAATATAACGCTGAAGAAAAGAGTGTGAAGGGATGTGTAGACATTCTTGATGTACGCTTTGGTTCTTTATGGACATCTATTTCTAGAGATGATTTCTATCAGCTGAATCCTGAATTTGGCAAGCGTTATGAAGTATCTATTTTCCATGAAAATATGCTTGCATACCAGAACCAGATCGTTTACCAACATTCCTTTGCGGAAGTTCCAGTTGGTTCTCCTTTGCTGTATATCAACTCTGTATATCGTGTTGGTATCGCAATCAACCAGGGTTCCTTCGCACGTGCCTATAATGTAGGTACTGGTACAAACTGGAAGATCCGTATTCGTGCAATTGACTAAGACCCGTACGCATGTACGAGTCTTTTTTCCTTGTGCTATAATATGCGTATGTCAAAAAATACTATCGAAAAATCATGTGGTGCTGTCATTTTTGAAAGCCGTAAGAAAGATGCCAAAGTACTGATCATTCGTCAGCTTGCTGGTCACTATTGCTTTGTCAAAGGTCATATCGAATCAAATGAAACAGAAGCAGAAACTGCTCTTAGAGAAATCAAGGAAGAAACAGGACTTGTAGTAAAACTGGATACAAAGTTTTCACATAAGACTCATTATATGCTTTCCAATGGCAATGAAAAAGAGAATACTTATTTTATTGCGTATGTGAGTGGCGGCAAAGAACATATGGAAAAGGATGAATTGAGTCATATGTACTGGATGAAGCCAATCGAAGCATTGGGCTGTATTACATATGACAAAGATGCTGAAGTATTGAAACAGGCAATGCAGTACAGGAAGGTATCATGGTAAAGATTGTGTTGTTAAATAGTGATGCGGATCATATGCATCGTATGAAACTCATGCATACACCTGAAGATGCTTTTATCATGTCGTATACATATGACCATGATATTGTATCGATTGAAATTGAAGGGGCTGGAAACTGCGAAGATACATTTCATGATCTTTGCTTTATGACTGAATGGTGTATCAAGAAATTTCATCCAGAAAAGATCGTTGTAGCGTGTGATGCTTCTTTACGTAAATTAATGAATGCTGCTGGGTATTATGCAAAGGGAAAAGCCTTCCAGCATATCATAGAGACATATCGATATTTACTGGATGATCATGTATTTGATGAAGAAGGATATATCATTGATCAAGGCAGTATGCAATCCATTCCATTTGGATGGTTTGATACGCAAAGAAAAGGGTGTGGATGGATTGCAGCATATAACCTGTTAAAGCTAAACAGAAAATATACGCCAATGCATGAAGTCATACACGACTTAGAAAAGCATAATTTACTAGGAAAAGTGTCTGGGCAGGAAATATTCTGGCTTGTTGTCTATCTCAAACAGAAAGGTTTGGATATTTTTGTTTCTCTTCCTGGATTTTCTGCTGCAATGCATGCGTTTCAATCATGCTCTTCAGGAATCCTTGCATACTCACATACAAGAGGCGCTCATTATGCGATGTTTGAAAAGATCAATGATACTGATGCACATTTCTATAATGCAGTCTATCGCAGAAGAAATCATCAAGAAAATTTTGCAAATTTCCTGCATACGTATACAATATTGCATGGCTGCATCGTTATCGGTGTAAGAAAGAAGGAAATACATGATTAATACAATCGTTGATATCAAAGATATTCACTATACATATACAGATCCAGGAAATTTACTAGAGTCCATAGAAAAAAGAGGCGTAGCGATTGCGGTACAAGTCAATGTACGTGAAGGATACTATGAATGCATTGATGGAAACAAAAGACTGTCTGCGTGTCAGATATTAAGCGAAAAAAATGATAAATTCAGAAGAATTCCAGTTGTATTGATGAATGACTATTCACATGCGGGAAGTGGCTTCTGGGGAAATACAAGAAATCACCATTAGGAGGGTACATGGAAAGATTACAAAAAGTCATTGCCGCAAGCGGCATTGCTTCTAGAAGAAAAGCAGAAGAAATGATCCAGCAGGGTCGTGTGAAAGTCAACGGTCAGACAGTGAAAGAAATGGGTGTCAAAGTATCTACACAGGATAGAATTGAAGTTGACGGGCATGAAATCAACAAGGAAGAAAAAGTATATTTTCTTTTAAATAAGCCAAAAAGAACGATTTGTTCTGTTTCCGATGATAAAGAAAGAGATACCGTTGTAGATATCATTGACTGCAAGGAAAGAATCTTTCCTGTTGGTCGATTGGATTATGAAACAACAGGATTGCTTCTTTTAACAAATGATGGTGAATTTGCCAATGGCTTAATGCATCCAAGAAATCATATCCGTAAGACATATGAAGTCGCTGTCAATGGTGTATTGACAGATGGCATGTGTGCTCTGTTAGAAAAAGGCATTGAGCTGGAAGATGGAAAGACACTGCCTGCAGAAGTATTTGTTCTGCAAAGAAGTGAAAAGAAAAATAAAACAGTTCTACAGATTACAATTCAGGAAGGAAGAAACCGTCAGGTAAGAAGAATGATGGAATTCTTCAATTGTGAAGTGACAAGATTGAATCGCATTCAATATGCATTTCTTGATCTAGGCAATCTAAGACAGGGACAGTATCGTAAGCTGCGTATGTTTGAGGTACGTAAGCTGATGTCCATTGTAAATAAAAACGACCAGTCATTAACTGATCGCTAGTCCAATCGATTTTAAGTACTCTTCATCTGGATCGATATAGATTGTTTTATAAGATGTGAGCTGTACCATTCCAGGTTTTGCACCTGGAATTTTTTTGAGGTCTTTGATCTGACAATAGACAACAGGAACACTGGAAGAATATCTTCCCTTAGAATAATATGCAGCAATCATTGCGGCAGTACGAATGGTTTCTTCATCCAGCCTGTTACTATGTACAAGTACATGAGAACCATGGAAATCTTTTGTATGGAACCAGTATTCACTCTTTCTGGCAAGTTTCCATGTCAATGCATCGTTCTGCAGATTGTTTTTGCCATAAGTAACTGTAATGCCATTAAAAAGCGTAATGGAAGAAAGATGAGGCCCATCATCCTTCTTCTTTTTCTTTGGCTTTTTCTGCTTGTCAGTCATGTAATTCTGCTTTACAAGTTCTTCTTTGATTTCTAGCGCAGTTTCAAAATCAGCAAGATCCAGCTGTTCCAGTAAACCTTCAAAATAGGATATTTCATTTTCACAGATTGCAATCTGTTCTTCCAGATACTTCTGACCTTTTTTCAGTTTGTTATATTTTGTGAAGCATTTGCGTGCATTGGCTTTTCCATCCAGTTTTTCATCCAGTGGCACTTTGACCATCGCACCATCTTCATAGTTCTCCAGTTCGATGTATTTCAAACCTTTCGTGTCATTTACATTGTATGTATAGAGCAGATCTCCATATACCTTCCATTTTTCACAATCCTTTGCTTCATCATAGCTCTTCAATAGACGAGGAAGCTTTGTTGACTGATGTTTCAATTCTTTCTTTACAAAGTGATAGATATCTCCAGAAATGGATTTGATTCTTTCTTTTTCTTCCTTGTGGAAGTAAAGAATATCAAAAGCTTCCATCAATGGATATTTCCTGCATTCGCCAATACTTGTCAGAGGAATGCAATGGAATACAGGAACATCATTCACATTGGCAACATACAAAGAATCTGAACATTCAATTTTCTGCATGATATCCGCAAAGCTTTCATTCATGGATAAGCGATATTCAATCTCCCTGGAAAGAAAAGGAGAGAAGCCAGCAAACTGTTTTGTTAAAGATACATTTGGATCAATTGTATGATCTGTAAATGGATCTTTTTTATCTTGTGGAGGGGTAGGTGTAAAAAGCACATTTGGCTGAATGACACGCTTCTGATTTTCAAATGGAGGAATTCTCTTTAATGCATCAATGATCTTCCCATCTGCACCAACAAGAATGACATTTGCATATTTTCCCATCAGTTCAACATACAAAGGAATATATTCAACATCTCCTAAAGTATTTCTTCTACGGATCTTCATCGTACACCAGCGGTCTAGACCAGCCTGTGTAATTTCTTCAATGATACCGCCTTCCAGATACTTTCTTAAAAGCATAACAAAATTACCTGGCTCTTTTGGAGTCGGATAGTTTCTTGTTGTAAATAACAAACGATTATATTCAGAATGCGTACTGATCAACAGTTGTTTTTTGCCATTGTTTGTATGTACCTGAAATAATACTTCTGTTGTAGAAATCTGATAAATTTTCTGTATTCTCATCGGAAGACTGCCAGCGAGTTCCGGAATAATTTTGTGTAATAAAATACCATCTAATGCCATTGTTCTTTACATCCTTTAATGAGTACTATCATACCATTGACGCAACAAATGAAAAAGAGTAATCTAGTATGCAAACAAAAGAGGTGAATGATGGAAAATAAAGGTTTGTTGATTGTATTGAGTGGACCAAGTGGTGTAGGGAAAGGGACAATTTTAAAGAAATTTGTGAATGATCCATCTTTAAAACTTGCATTCTCTATTTCTATGACGACACGTGCAAAAAGAGAAGGTGAAGAAGAAGGCGTAAACTATTACTACGTTACAAAGGAAAGATTCCAGGAAGCCATTGATCATGGTGAATTACTGGAACATGCAGAATTTGTTGGAAACTGCTATGGTACACCTTTAAAGGAAGTGGAACGTTTAAGAAATGAAGGAAAAAATGTTCTGCTTGAAATTGAAGTACAGGGTGCACAACAAGTCATGGCGAAAGTAAAAGATGCATTAACAATCTTTATCGTACCACCAAGCATGGAAGAATTAGAAAAGAGAATTCGTGGCAGAGGTACAGAAAGTAATGATGTTATTGAATCTAGACTTGCGAAGGCAAAGGGTGAGCTTGCATTAAAAGACAAGTATGAATATGTCGTATGTAATGATGATGTGGATCGTGCAGCAACTGAAATCACAAATATCATTAAAGAACATATGGCAAAATAATTTTATGCTATTATAAAAATGAAGAGTTACCGATGAGCGGTTGACTCCGTGTTTAGTAGAAAATGATCACTTAGTTTGGGAGCTACTAGCGGTCATTTTTCTTTACCAATTTACCAATTCAATAAACTTGTAAAAAGATTCGTATGAAATCTTTTCATTTTTTGTATTTGTGCTAATATAAAGATGTAAAAAGAGTTACCCTTGAGCGGTTGACTCCACATTTAGTTAAAAATGACCACTAAAGTTTGGAAGAGTCTAGCGGTCATTTTTCTTTTTGTCTTTTGATTCCAGATAAGAATCAACTGCGATACAAAAACTAAAGATCGAGAATATCAACGATATTACACCAATCAATGAATCTATTGTCATATGCAATCCCTCAAAAAAGGGTATCTAAGAAAAGAACCCTCTCTTGTTTTCCTTTCTATGAAGCTAACATTTGAGGGAACCAACCGCTTACCGTTTCTGGTAACTCATGGCATTTCTGCCGCTTATATTTTACTATAAGAGACATGAAAATACTTTTGAAACAATATGTAGAAATGTGTGAAGAATTAAAAAGATATTTCTCATATGGATAGCACACTTTGGTACTGCAGAATCCTTTGGGATTGATCTTGGATTCTGGATTGGCTTGTTTCTTGTCATGATCATTGCAATCTTGATGAATTTTATGTACTGGACAATGACACTAAAAAGAAAGCTGTAAAAAAAGCACAGAGAACTTACTTCAGTTTCTCTGTGTTTTTAAAATGTAGTTTTGCAACGTTTTCTAATGCATCAAAACCATATTGCTTCACAAACTGTTTTGCACATGCATCGACATTGCTTCCAGCACCTTTTGCAAAATGCATATTCCATTTTGCATCCATTTCTTCCATTTTCTTCAAGAAGGCATAGCGTGCAATGACGGATGCACATCCAACCGCAATATATTTATCTTCTGCTTTTGTTTCAAAGTGAATGTTTCGAATGACCATCGGTTCATTTTGAATATAACGGTAATAGCTTCTTTCTGGTGTGAACTGATCAATGACTTTGAGCTGTGGCAAGCCATATTTGCGATTTAGATGGACGTATGCCTGATTATGCAGTTTTGCCTTGATGGCATTGAGATTGTTTGTTTCATGTACAGCGTTATATTTCTTGTTATCTACGACGAGTAAAGAATGTGGAACTTTCGCAATGATTTCAGGTGCAATCTTTAAGATATCTTCATCTTTGAGCTGCTTAGAATCTCTAACACCTAAAGAATGCAGAAGGGCATCTGTATTCTCATCAACGATTGCGGCACATACAACAACAGGTCCAAAATAATCTCCTGTACCAACTTCATCTGAACCAGCCTGTGGAAGGGTATCCTTCACTGTAAGCTTTGGCTGCATCAATTCTTCTTCCATAAATGGAGAAGCATATACATTTGCTTCCTTTCCCTGAAAGACTGTCTTTCCAGATGTATAGCAGGTAATGACGCAATTCTCACATTTCAGTTGCCATTTGGCATATTGTGGTGGTGTTTTTGCATTTTCACTCCATGCTTCGTATAATTTCGCTTCTTGAGCGTTTGTTAACTTTAATGTTATGACGTTTGACATGTATTCAATTGTACCATTGAATACAATGATGGTAAAATAGCACATATGGTAAATTTAAATGAATCAATGATCATGCCAGTCAATGGCATTGTAATCCTGCTTGCATTCGTATGCATGTGGAATGGATATCGCAAAGGACTGTTACGTTCTTTATTGTCACTTGCTGGAACAGTTGCTTCCTTTTATCTTGCATGGATGTTTTCTGAAAACTTAAGTACTTCCATGCCTTTAATCAGGAATACAAATTTAGATCCACTTTTAGAGACGCTCACAGCACAGTACTACACACTCGCAAATCGACTGATCTATTTTGTAATTTTATTTCTAGTATTCCGTATTGTATGCATGCTTCTAGATTTCTTGCTTAAAGTACTGCAGACGATGCCTGTCTATCACTTTGTATCAAGTGTATCAGGTATGATATTAGGTCTCATACAGACATGTATCTGGTGTCTTGTAATATGCGTTGTACTGGAAAGTCCAGTATTTTATCATGGTTCTATGATTGTAAATGAAACGATACTTTCACCAATCAAGGAAGCAAGCACACTTGTATTTACTTCATTTTCACTTCCACTTCAGCAGGCAGATATGCTTTCTGAAATGCTGCAGGAAGTGGAACAGAACAAAAACAGTTTAGAAGAGTTTCAAAAATTCTTCTCACAGGGAGAATAAGATATGTCTATTGAAAATGCATTAGAGTTAAACACAATCCTCCAGCAGGTAGAAAAATACAGCTGTTTTTCTTTAGGAAAAAAGCTGATTCAAAATACAAAACCAACATATGAATCACTTTTGATTCAACAGGAAAACGAAAGAATCAAAGAAGCACTGGCTTGTACTGTTCAATATGGTTCACTGCCAATCCATGGTTTCCATGATATCCGAGAAATCTTAGACAATGCTTTAAAAGGCAGAATGCTTTCTTCCTTTGATCTGCTGAAAGAATATCAGGTCATTTTAGGCATCAAGGCAATCTTGTCATATGAAAAGACATGCAGCGATATTGCACATCCAGCACTCAATGATCTTTATTCAACACTGATCGTACATACAAAAGTAGAAACAATGTTGAATCATTGCCTTAATGAATACGGAGAAATCAAAGATAATGCAACACCTGCATTGAAAACAATTCGCGCGCAGTTAAGAAATATTGATGCAGAAATTACATCTGTCGCAACTCACTTTTTAAAGTCTCATAAAGATACATGTGTTGATGGCATTATCACAAACCGTAACGGCAGATGTGTTGTTCTTGTCAAGGCAAGTGACAAGAATACATTTGGTGGATTTGTATATGGAGATTCCCAATCTGGAAATACATCATACATCGAACCGCCAGCACTCATTTCTATCAATAACAGAAAACAGGAACTTGTATCTTCAGAACAGGAAGAAATTGCAAAAATACTGAAAGAATGTTCCAAAGCTGTAAGTAGCGTTGCTGAAGAAGAAAAGGCAAACATTGAAACAGTTGCGATTTTAGATTGCATCTTTGCAAAAGCATCCTGGGGAAAAGATCGTGATGCAACGGCAGCTTCTTTAACAAAAGAAAAAGAAATCTCTATTACAGATGCACGCCATCCACTCATTGATCCTTTAAAGGTTGTCAGCAACTCCTATCACTTAACAAAAGAAAAGAAGATATTATTGATTACAGGTCCAAATACAGGCGGCAAGACAGTTTCCATGAAAATCATTGGCTTATTTACACTAATGACATATTGTGGAATGCCTATTCCTTGTAAAGAAGCTGTGATTCCATTCTTTGATCGTGTATTTGTTGATATTGGAGATGAACAGTCAGTTGAATCTTCCTTGTCATCTTTTTCATCGCATATGAAGAAACAGGCAGAAGTATGTCAGTATGCAACAAAAGATTCTCTTGTTTTGTTAGATGAAGTTGGTTCTGGTACAGATCCTAGAGAAGGAGAAGCACTTGCCATTTCTATTTTAAATGAATTGCGTCATCTTGGTACAATGGCCGTTTTAACAACACACTATGACCGTTTGAAGGCATATGGAAAAAGACATGCAGATATCATGATTGCTTCTGTACAGTTTGATACAAATACATTATCACCAACGTATCGTTATCTTGAAGGAATGAGTGGTCAATCCAATGCGTTTGAAATTGCGGAGAGATATGGTTTGCCAAAATTTATCGTAAAATATGCAAGATATTTGAAGAATCAGGCAAAAACGAAAGAAGATGAACTGATTGAACAGCTAGAAAAAGAACTCAATGAAGCAACACTGAAGCAGGATACGTTAAACAAGCAGCTTGCTGATATTGAAAAGCTGAAGAAACAGTTAACAAAAGAAAAAGATGCATTGGAAAAGCAGAAAGAAAATCTGCAGATAAAGGCAAAGAAAGAAGCAGATGCATATGTTGCTACAGTGCAGAATAAAGCAAACCGTATCTTAAAAGATATTCGCAAGCGTCAGGAACAAGTCAAGTATCATGAAGCATTGCAGGCAGTCCAGGAATTGAATTCTTTTTATGATACACCACAAGAAGATGAAGAAGAAAAACAATACGTATTCCATGTTGGAGATGCGGTTGAACTCAAAGGTAATTCACAAGTATGTGAAATCATTTCTATCAAGAAGAAAGATATTACAATTTTAATGAATGGCAGGGAAGTACGCGTGAAGCCAAACCAGATTCGTCCAAGTATTCATGTGCTTCCAAAGATGAAAAAGCAAGACAATGTCAGTATCAATACAGGGCGTTCTTTATTTACAACAATGCCTTTAGAAGTGAATCTGATTGGCTTGCATGTAGATGAAGCCATGGAGAAACTGGATAGCTACATGGATCAGGCTTCCCTCAATGGATTAAAGAGTTTCCGAGTCATTCATGGAGATGGTACTGGCAGACTCCGTAAAGCTGTTCACGAAAGATTAAAGCGTGACAGTGGTGTCAAAGAATTTCGATTGGGCATGCCACAAGAAGGCGGTACAGGTGCTACGATCGTTATAATGAAATAAATCTATGGATCGAGAATATATCAAAGCAAAACTATCACAGCTTCCACATAGTCCTGGAAGCTATCAGATGAAGGATAAGAATGGAGAAATCATTTATGTAGGCAAAGCCAAAGATCTGCATAATCGCGTGAACTCCTACTTTGTTGGTGCACATAACTTTAAAACAACAAAGCTTGTAGAAAATATTGATGATTTTGATTTTATTGTCACAAAGACAGAAAAAGAAGCATTGGTTCTGGAAATCAATCTGATCAAAAAGAATCGTCCAAAATATAACATTCAATTTATGGATGATTCTTCTTATCCATACATCAAACTCACAAGAGAAACATATCCAAGACTATCCGTAGCACGTGATATTAAAAAAGATAAGCGTGCACGATACTTTGGACCTTTTCCTGATGCCAATGCTGCCAGGGATACATTAAAGCTTCTGCAGGGGATGTTTCCATTCCGTAGGTGCAATCATATGGGAGATAAATTATGTCTTTACTATCATATGGGACAGTGTCTAGGACCTTGTGAAAAAGAAATTGATCCTGCAGTCTATGAAGAATACTGTTCCAGCGTTGTATCGTTTATGAATGGTGATACGAAAGATGTCGAAAAAGATATCAAGGAAAAAATGATCCAGGCAAGTGAAAATCTGGAATTTGAAAAAGCACTGATGTATAAAAACATGCTGGAATCTATTTCTAAAGTTGTCAGTGACAAACAGAATATTGAAAAGGATAATCGAGGAGATCGTGATATCTTTGCCTATTATACAGATCGAGGCTATCTTGCGATTGCAGGCATGCTCGTAAGGAAAGGCACGATTTTAAACAAAGAATATAAGCTCAAACCATTATATGGCGACGCACAGGAAGAGCTTATTTCCTTTCTGTTTCAGTACTATGAAGCAAATCCTGCCGCAAGAGAACTTGTATTGCCATTAGATATGGATATTGCAACAATCCAGGAAGTACTCCCATTTCCAATCTTTCAGCCACAGAAGGGCTACCGTCAGAAACTCATAGATATGTGTATTGAAAATGCAAAGACGCAATTAGATCTGAAGTTTTCTGTGATTGAAAAACAAGACAAGAAAACAGAAGAAGCCATCCGTCAGCTGAATGCAATTGCACACCACCCTATGAATCGTGTTGAACTGTTTGATAACTCTCATATTTCTGGTGCGTTTACTGTTGCAAGCTGTGTTGTGTATGAAGATGGAAAACCTAGAAAGAATGATTATCGCCTGTTTAAGCTGCATACAGGCAATTCTGATATTGATTCGATGAAGGAAGTCATCTACCGTAGATATTTTAGACTTTTGAAAGATAACGGAAGACTTCCAGATGGAATTATTGTCGATGGTGGATGGATCCAGATTGAAGCGGCAAAAGAAATTCTAGATGCTTTAGATTTATCTAATACAATTAAATTGATGGGTCTTGTAAAAAATGACAGGCATTCTACAAATGCACTGATGGATACCGATGGCAATACTGTTGAAATCGATAAGAACAGTGAATTGTTTTTTCTGTTAACAAGAATGCAGGATGAAGTGCATCGTGTTGCGATCAGCTACCATAGAAAACTTAGAAGCAAGGCACAGACAAAATCCATCCTGGATGATATTGAAGGTGTTGGACCAAAAAGAAAGAAAGAACTGTTAAAGGCATTTGGCGGCATCACAAAATTAAAAGAAGCATCAGTAGAAGATCTTGCAATGGTTGTTCCAGAGGCTGTTGCGAAAAATGTTTATCTAACTCTGCATGAAGAAATTGAAGATAAATAAATCGCTTTCTGTTGTATAATAGGTGGGCTATGAAATTACTTGTTAAAGATTTTGCGAATGGTAAATTTAATGATTTATCCTCACAGTTAACGGATAGTACGATTGAACGTGTACGTATGTTCCAGAAGGAAAATATTGTGGAAATTACATTACATACGTACGACGTTTTATCTTTTGAAGACTATTCTTCTTTTTGCTATGGGATTGAAGAAATGACAGGCTGTCATATTCAATTATTGATTCATAGTGATCAATGCAATACAAATATTGTCGGAATCAAAAAGTATTTAAGCTATCTGGCAAAAATTCATGGCGACTATAGTGATCTTGCACATACTGTTTTTACATATGACAGTGATTCTAAAACAATTTCTTTCCTTTTAAATTCACGGGAAGATGTTGAAAGAAGCAGTGTATATGTAAATGATATTGAAAATGACCTGGCTTCGTGTGGCTTGACAATCCATGTCAAATGCATTACCAATGCACCACATGTTGAAGATGTACGAGAAGTTGTCATGAATGTCATTCCAGAAAAGGAACAGACTTTTCAGCAAAAGCCAGTAGAAAAGAAAAAAAATAATTACCGCCGCTTAAAGATGGAAGACTATACACGTATCAATCTGAAAGATATCAAAGATCCAATTTCTGACATCCAGTTTGAAGGAGAAATCTTCCAGGAAGAAAAGACAATTACAAAAAATGATCGTATGATCCAGACAATGGCCATTTATGATGGTACAGATGCAATGATCATGAAGCGTTTTGAAGGTAGAGGCATCACACGTGAAATTCTTTCCAGCTATGGAGAAGGAAACTATGTACGAGTATATGGTTCCATTCAGTTTGATAACTTTGCGAAAGATCTTGTGGTCATGCCACAGGAAATTGAAGTCTTAGAAAAATCGGAAGAAAAAGATACGGCAGAAAAGAAGAGAATTGAATTCCATATGCATTCCAATATGAGTGAAATGGATGGTGTATGTGATCCTGTCAGTATCGTAAAATATGCATATAATATCGGTCATCGTGGTATCGTGATTACGGATCACGCAGATGTACAGTCATTTGTCAAAGCCTATAATACAGGCGCGTCTCTTGCAAAAAAAGATCCTGAAAGAGGATTCCGTGTTGGCTTTGGCTGTGAATTAAATATGGTTGATGACTGTTTAGCGATTGTTAGAAATGGTGTAGATACAAAGATTGATGATGCTGAATATATTTCTTTTGACCTGGAAACAACTGGTCTATCAGCATATTATGATCACATCATTGAATTTGGTGCGGTCAAGATCAAAAACCAGACAGTCGTAGATCGTCTGCAGATGTTTATCAAACCGCCAATTCCAATTCCACCATTCATTTCTCATAAAACAAATATCACAAATGATATGGTCAAAGATGCAAAGCCTTTTAATGAATGCATTGATCAAATCCTGGAGTGGATCGGAGATGGTGTTCTTGTTGCACATAATGCAAGTTTCGACTATCACTTTATCAATGAAGAGTTAAGAAGAATCCATCGTCCGCCATTAACAAATACAGTCATCGATACATTAGATCTTTCTCGTGCAATCTTGAGAAATCGTAGAGCTTATCGTTTAGGTAATATCTCACGTTATTATCACGTGGAATATGATGAAGAAGTTGCACATAGAGCTGACTACGATGCAGAGAGTCTTTCTGGTGTATTTATGTGTCTGCTAAAAGATGCAAAGGATCAGTATGACTGTGTTACGATCAATGATCTGCAGGAAAAGACACAGGATGATGAAATCTTCAAGAAGGTTAGAAGATCACATATTTGTGCGATTGTTAAAAACCAGGATGGTATGAGAGATCTGTATCGTCTTGTTACAAAGAGTAATACAAAAACACTTGCGGTCATGGGAAAAGCAAGTGGAAAAGAAGGTACAGATGTTGCGGCAGAAGCACGCGTTACGCGTAGTGATATCCAGGAGCATCGTCATAATCTGTTGATTGGTTCTGCATGTTTGAATGGTGAATTATTTGAACTTGCATGTAATGGTGAAGATGCTCGATTAGAGCAGGCAATGATGTTTTATGACTATATTGAACTACAGCCATTAGGCAATTACTCTACATCCATTGCATTAGGTTCTATTCCAAACATTACACGTTTAAAACAGGTACAGAAACGTATCATTGCTATGGCAAAGAAACTTGGCATTCTAGTGATTGCAGATAGTGATGCGCATTACTGTACTAAGGAGCAGAAGATCTTTCGAGATGTTTATATCATGTCACAAGGTGTAGGTGGTGCAACGCATCCTCTCTATATCCGTGATGATGATTTAAGACTTCGTACAAAGAATCCGGATCAGCATATTCGTATGACAAACGAAATGTGCAGTGAATTTGACTGGCTGGAGAATAAAGATCTTGTTCAGCAGCTTGTGATAGATAATCCAAATAAACTGTTTGATTCCATTGATGAAAATATTCGTCCTGTTCCTAGTGGAACATTTCCGCCACACATTGAAGCTTCTGGTGATAAACTGCGTAATATCTGTCACAAGACAGCGAAAGAAATGTATGAGTTTGAAGGAAAGATACCTGAAGAAGTATCAGAGCGTCTGGAATTTGAGCTGAACAACATCATTACAAATGGATTTGATGTGCACTATTATATTGCACACCTGCTTGTAAAAAAGAGCAACAAGGATGGATACGTTGTAGGTTCCCGTGGATCTGTAGGATCTTCCTTTACAGCTACAATGTCAGGCATTACAGAAGTAAATCCATTAAAACCACATTATCGCTGTACATGCTGCCACTACACTGATTGGATCGATGATCCAGAAGTAAAGAGTGGATTTGATCTTGAAGAGAAGAAATGTCCAAAGTGCGGAGGCATTATGAAAGGGGATGGACAGAACATTCCTTTCCAGACATTCTTAGGATTTAATGCTGATAAGGTACCTGATATCGATTTAAACTTCTCCAATGAATATCAATGGAGAGCTCATGAATTCATTAAAGAAGTATTTGGTGCAAATCATGCGTTTAGAGCCGGTACCATTGGTACTGTCGCAGATAAAACAGCATATGGTTACGTTACGGGATATTGTGAAAAGATGCATCGTGAAGATATGCGTCGTGCAATGAAAGATTATCTGGCCAAAGGCTGTACAAACGTTAAAAGAACAACAGGACAGCATCCTGGTGGTATTATCATCATTCCTGATGAGTATGAAGCAGAAGACTTTACACCAGTACAGTATCCAGCCAACGATCCAACAGCAGCTTGGATGACAACACATTACGACTTCCATGATATTCATGATAACGTATTGAAATTTGATATTCTCGGACATGTTGATCCAACTGCGATTCGTATGCTGCAAAGAATTGGTACAGTCAAACCTCTGGATATTCCAATGAATGATCCAGAAACACTTTCTTTGTTCTATTGTGATGATGCTTTACATGCAGATCCAAGAATCTATAAGAAAGAAAATGGTGCCTTAGGTTTACCGGAATTCGGTACACGTATTACACGTCGTGTTCTTGAAGAAACAAAACCATCATCATTCTCAGAACTTGTAATGATTTCTGGTCTGACACATGGTACTGACGTCTGGGCGGGTAATGCACAATCGCTCGTACAGGCAGGACATCCATTAAGTGAAGTGATTGCGTGTCGTGACGATATTATGACATATCTATTAGATAAAAAACTGAAACCATTGGATGCGTTTAAGATCATGGAATCTGTACGTAAAGGAAAAGGTCTTACGGCAGAATGGGAAGAAGACATGAAGGCACATAACGTACCTGACTGGTACATTGATTCTTGTAAAAAAATCAAGTACATGTTCCCAAAAGCACATGCGGTTGCCTATGTTATGATGGCAGTTAGAATTGCCTGGTATAAAGTACATGAACCACAGAACTTCTATATCCAGTTCTTCACACATCGTTGTGATGCATATGAAATTGATACCATGTCAAAGGGAATTGAAGCCATTCGTGTGCGTATGAAAGATATCCAGGATCGTCAGAATTCTAGAGATACAATCAATCCAGTCACAAATAAAGAAAAATCTTTATTTGATACATTGGAGGCCTGTGAAGAGTTATATGCAAGAGGCTATCGTATTTCGAATGTTGATCTGTATAAATCACTTTCTACGGAATTTAGAAGTGATCCAGATGATGTGAAAACAATCATTCCTCCATTTACTGTTATTGATGGATTGGGTGCAAACGTTGCGCGTTCTATTGAAACTGCAAGAAGTGAAGCAGAATTCCTTTCTAAAGAAGATTTGGAAAAACGTACACAGCTGTCTGGTACTTTAATTAAAAAACTGGATGCGATGGGTGTTTTAGAAGGATTGCAGGATTTGAATCAGTTATCATTGTTCTAAAAGGTGTGTAAAATCACACCTTTTTATAATAATTCTGATAAAATATATGTATTTATAGGAAGAGATATATATATGAAATATAAGAAGATATGTCCGAAATGCAGTAGTTCAGATATCATTATGATTCCTGGAAACATAGGTGCTTATGGATCAGGCAATAATATTCATATAGGATTGACAAGTTTCTCCGCAGTTCTAGTTCATCGATATCTATGTTGTAATTGTGGCTATTCAGAAGAATGGATTAACAAAAAAGACATTCCTACTTTAAAGAAGAAGTTTCAATCCAAATAAAATCAAAGCTGTTTATAAAAAAATCTCACTTATTACAAGTGAGGTTTTTTGAGTATTTATTTTACAATTTCCATGCCAATTGCTCTTTGAACCTTCTTAACTTTTTCGTTGGCAATGAT
>ERZ1034973.600-NODE-600-length-24510-cov-9.842036_pt1 | contig 24510 bp, 16 predicted proteins | sample MGYA00520686_ERZ1034973 | MGnify/ENA primary metagenome ERZ1034973 (study PRJEB33766, sample SAMN09781775) | gut metagenome | biome: gut microbiome | host: Homo sapiens | place: Madagascar | study: EMG produced TPA metagenomics assembly of the PRJNA485056 data set...
TTCTCATAAGAAAAGCCGCATCCAACGCCTGCAAGCAGACATCAGACGCGGCTTTTATTCAGCAAATACCGTTAGGTTTTATCAGGGACAATGGGCGCTTACTCTGCCGCCAGCGTGACCACAGCCTCGTTGATGGAGTAGGTGTTGCTGTAGCCCCAGCCGGAAACGACTTCGTCGTGGGCGGGGATGGTCAGCTGCTTGCTGCCGTCCTCACCCTCGGTGATGGGCACCGTCAGGGCATCGCTGCCGTTCAGGGTCATGGTAAGGGCATCGTCCTGCACATCCACCAGCGTGCCGGTGATGGAGGCAGAGCCGTCGGCGGCAGACAGCGTGCAGACCTTGTGGGAGTAATCCACCAGCAGCACGGCATCCGTTGCGGTGGGCGTTTCGCCCTGTACCAGCTCATAGCTGCCGGTGTACTGCTCGGTGACCAGATCCTCGACCTGCACTTCAAACGTAGCGGTTGCACCCAGGAAGGAGGCCGTCACGGTCTTGGTGCCTGCGACGTCGCTGTCGTAACCGGTGAAGGTCAAGCGACCGCCCCAGATGGACTCCTCCGCACCGTTGGCGCGGGTAGCCGTCACAACCAGCTCGCCGGGGTTGAAGATGTCGCCCGTGTAGAAGGTGCGCAGGTTGGAGGCATCGATCGTCAGGCTCTTGGCAGGGGCATAGGGCTGACCGTAGATGTTGATGTTGCGGGTGAACGCACCGCCCATAACGCCATAGCTCAGGCTGGCTTCCATGCTGTATGCGCCGTGGTCGGTGTCAAAGATGAAGATATCCGCATCTGCGCCGCCATCCACATCGGTGGGGCGCACAGTGCCGTCGGCGTCCTGATTGCCCAGCAGATGAATGACGAAGTTCTTCTCGCCGTTTTCATCGTAGTTGTACCAGTAGCCGTAAACATGGGAGATAGAGTCGCCGCCCACGGAGGTGCTGGGACCGCTGAAGGAACCCCACATCGAACCGTCGGTGTAGCAGTACATATCCAGACACGCCGGGTCCACGATGGTGCTGAAGCCCTCGGTGTACTGACCCTCGAAGAAGTAGGCGACTTCCCCGTTCGGCTCCTTGGCTTCCCAGGTTTCCTGCGGGATGGCAACAAGGTCATCCAGCGTCTTGGAGGTGAACTCGTTGTCGTTGTAGTTCATAACGGGACCCTCGGCAGAGGTCTGCGCCGCATCGGGGGCAACCGCTGCATCGCCGTTCGAGGGCAGGCTGCTGCTCTGCAGGGAGAAACCGCCCACGCAGACCGCAGCGACCGCGACCACCGCACCGGCGGCAGCAAGCTGTTTTCCGGTGGCCTTTGCCTCGCCGGTTTTCGTCTGCTTGCAGAAGCAGGCGATCACGCTGAGCAGGCAGGCAATGAAGGTGCCGACCATATAAAACACGCACAGACCGGCGTTGCCGCCTGCAAAGGTGACATGGTTGATGACGTCGGCAAAGACGAAATACAACTGTACAACGACAAGATACAGGGCAATGTTATAAATGACCGCCTGAATCAGCGCGCTGAACGGAACGGAAACAAAGAAGAAAACGAGCGAAGCGGCAGCACCGACCAGCAGCACCACGCCGGGCATCGTGCCGGAGTGACCCAGAGGGGCGGCCGTGGCCTGTGTGGACAGGAATACAATGCCGGTGATCAGCGCGACCAGCGCTGCGGCAAGGCAGAACCAGCTGCCCAGCCCTTTATTTTTCAAGCCTTTATTCATCGGGTTCCACCTCCATCAATTCTTTTTGGCGGCACGATTCTTCCGCTTTTCCTCGGAGAAAACGTCCGTGTAGGTGTGCAGCACATACATCACGACAGCGGCAACGGCCAGTGCGCAGAACACAATATCGAGAGCGCGCAGGGTCGTCTGCCACCACGGGGCTGCGTCGGAAACGACAATGTCCTCCGCGCCGGAGCCGCCCATAGAGGACTGCAGCATGATGTAGTACAGATAATGGTTGGAGTCAATGACCTTCTGCAGCAGGTCGCCGTCATCGGTGCTGGTGATCAGCTTCTCGATTTCGTTCGGGCGGGCGGTATCCAGGCAGAAGATGTTGTTGCCTGCCATCAGCATTTCGGGGGCGGAGGAATACTCGGACGCAGTCAGCGCATCGTCGATGATGTAGCCGCCGTAGTTCCACTCGTCGCGCAGGATGTGCTGGATGCCCTGGCTGGCGGCAGCGTACATAACGCCGATACGGTTGTAAGCGGTCATAACGCCGAGAGAATCGCCCTCAGCCAGAGAACCCTCAAAGGCGCGCATATAGATCTCGCGGATGGACTGCTCGTTCGCAAAGGTGGAAATGCCCTGACGACCGGCTTCCTGCTCGTTCAGGAAGAAGTGCTTGACCGTGCCGATCAGACCCTTGTTGCGCATACCGTGGGAAACGGCCTTGGCAGCATAGTAGCTGAGAACGCCGTCCTCGGAGAAATACTCAGAGGTACGACCGGAGTAGGGAGAACGCAGGGTGTCCGCGCCGGGCGCGTAGGCGATGGGGATGGACGCATACAGCGCATCCTCACCGTACATCTCGCCAAAGCGGGTCTGCACATCGTGGTTCCAGGTTGCGCCGACGACGGGCAGCGTAGCCCAGCCGGTGCAGTTGCGGCGGTCGCCGTACTTAAACTGACCGTTCATGCCCTCGGGACCATCGACGATGGTGCAGCCGGGCTTGTTGACAGCCTTGACAGCCTTGATGCCCTTGGAGTCGCCCATGTTGATGAGCAGATCGCTCAGCGTCAGCTGAGAAAGGAAGTCGTTCCACTTCGGGTCGTCGAAGGCGACGCCGATCATATCGCTGAAGTTGATCTTCTCCTCCAGCTCCACGCCGAGGTTGAAGTCGGAAACGCTCTTGGCGTCGGCTGCCTTGACGTAGGTCTGCATATTCAGACCGTTGTACAGCTTATCGTTGACCGTCAGGGTCTCCAGCGTGGTGGGGTAGGTCGTATCCCACGCGCTGCGGGACAGGTAGGTGATTTTTTCGTCGTCGTTCGCCCAGTAGTTCACATCGGCGTCGTCGAAGGTATTGGTGACTTCCACATCGCTGTTGTAGCGGGAGTTGCGGTACTTTTCGGTATCGACCTCGGTGTTGGGGGCGGTCCAGGTGGCCACGGCGGCGGTGTTGCCGGTGACGACATTGCCGTCATGATCGATCAGCTTGCCCGCAACGGCGTCACCGCACTTGGCGGCCAGCACATTGTTCAGTGCCTCGTGTGCGCCGTTGCCGACGGCGAAGTAGTAATCGCCCGCATCGAGGATGTAGCCCTTTGCGCCGTTGGCGTCATAGGATGCGAGGAAGTAGCCGGGAACATCGACCGTGACAGTCTCGGATGCACCTGCGGCCACCTCGATCTTGTCATAGCCCAGCAGCTGGATCGAGGACTTTTCGACGTTGTTCTGCTTGTCGTAGTCGGTGTAGGGGGTCTGTGCGTACAGCTCCACCGTAGCCTTGCCGTCCCTGTCGCCGGTGTTGCTCACCGTGACGGTCGCTGTAAAGGTGTCAGTGTCGCTGTTGTAGTCCAGCTTGTCAAGGTTGTACTCATAGGTCGTGTAGGACAGACCGTAGCCGAAGGGGAAGCAGACCTCCTCGGCGTAGTTCCAGCCGTCGGTCGAGGCTTTGGTGCCAACCGTGGAATCGGCGTTGCCCTGACCGAGGATGGTGTCCTCGTAACGGGTTTCGTAGTAGCGGTAGCCGACGTAGATGCCCTCGTTATAGCTGACAAAGCTGTCGCCAGCGGCGCGGGGCGTTTTGCTGCCGTAGTTGTAGGCGTGCAGACCGAAGTTTTCGGCACTGGGCGCGGACAGGGAGTTGGCGGCAAAGGTGGCGGTGGTGTGACCGGAGGGGTTGACCTCACCGGTCACAACGCGGATGGCGCCGGGCATACCGTAGAAGCCGGGGTTGCCGACCCACAGCACGGCGTCAACATTGTACTCGTCCAGCCAGTCCATCTCCATCGCAAAGACGGAGTTCAGCAGGACGACGGTTTTCTTGAACTTGCCGGAGTCCTTGATTTTCTGGAAGATCGCCTTCTCGTTGTCGTCCAGCTCCAGCATACGCTTGCCCTCGTCGTTGACCATCGCAAGGTCGTTGCCCTCGGTGGCAAAGCGGGAGAGCGTAACAAACGCGACATCGCCGTAGGATGCAAACGAGTCGGTAACGCTGTCAGTGAACAGCGCCGGGTCATATTCGCCCACACTGGAAACGCTTCTTGCTTTCGGCGCGTCGGCGGAAGCGTAGGCGTCCAGCACGGTCTGGTTTACGTTAAAGCCGGCATCCTGCAGGGCGTCAACGGGGGTTTTCTGGTAATCCGGGTTTGTGGAGGAACCGCCTGCGGTGCTGCGGAACACCGGGTCGATGCTGCCGCGGCCAAAGACCGTGACGTTGCGCTCAGACTCGGAAAGCGGCAGAGCGTTGTTGCGGTTGTAGAGCAGCACGCTGCCCTCTTCCTCCTCCTGCTCACAGAACTGATAAGCGGCTTCGATGTACTTTGCGTAGCTTGCGTCAGACAGGCTGCCGTCAGCGGAGAACTCCGTGCCGCCGTAAGATGCGTCAGAGCCTTCGATGCCGAGTGCGTGGTTGACTTCGCCTTCCTGCTGGAACGCAATGGTCGTTCCGGTCAGGACAAGGTTGGCCACCAGCACAGCCGCGCCGGACAAGCCCAGCCAACGGCGGGACTTGCTTGAGGTTTCCTTTTGTGCCATAGGTTTTTCTCCTTCCTAAACTGTCACAGATGAATGATCCGATGCGCTTGCTGCCAAGGGCTGCGCATTTCCCTTTTACAGAAGCTTTTCGCATCTTTTTCACAAAACTATCATAAAGGGAAGCGTTGACCGGGTCAATGGAGTTGGCGTAAACGTCAAAAAACACGGCACAAACGACAAAAGCAAAGCGACCGCCTTTCGGCAGTCGCTTCAGCTTGTAGAAAAAGCCCTTTTACGGGTAGAAATGTAGGGCGCGTGTCTTGACCGCGCCGTACATCTGGCTGCGCGCAGCGCATAAAATCGCGCCGAACGGCGCGTGTTTTCACGCTATATCGTACTATCGGTCAGACTGCACGGAACGGTCACTGCGCCCGCAGGCGCGTTTCGGAGCGCAACCGCCGCACAGCGGCGGCTCTTAGCGCGGAGATAGACCGTTCCCTACAACCCTGCCGAAAGTTCGCAATCGTCCCGTTCGGTTTATCAACAGTCAAAAGCGACCGCCTTTCGGCAGTCGCTTTTGGGTTATGCAGTTTGTTTTTGGCTTTTCCCGCAGGGGAAGGTGACAACTAGGTAAAAAATCGAGTCCTCCACAAAGCAGTCTGCCGTGCCGCCGTACAGCTCGGCAATGTTTTTGATGCTTTTTATGCCGTAGCCGTGCTCCTCGGTATTCTGCTTGGTTGTGACGATAGCGCCGTCCCGCAGCGTCGGCGGTGCGGGGGTGTAGTTCTGCACGCGGATGACCGCCATGTCACGGCAGCGGCTGATGTCCAGCGTGATGACCCGCTTAGACGCATCGCTTACCTGCGTCAGACACTCAATGGCATTGTCCAGCGCATTGCCCAGCAGGGAGTAGATGTGGTAGTGCTTCATATCCTCCAGACAGCTGCCGTCTGCCGAGCAGACCAGCTGAATACCTGCCTGCCCGCAGAGTGCCGACTTTTGGGTCAGTGTGATGTCCAGCGCCTTATTCCCGGTGAGATAGCGCAGGTTCAGGTTGTTCATCTCTTCTTCCAGACGGGCGCGTTCCTCATCTGTGGCGCGGGAATACTGCTGTTTCAGGTCATGGTAGCGGATGTTGATTTTTTCCATGTCCTTTTTTGCCTGTTCATACTGCTGCTTGTCACATTCCAGCAGCTGCGCCAGCATTTCATTTTCGTGTTCCAGACTTTTGATGCTGCAATTTGAAAATTCCAGCGCCAGAATCGTGATGGCAAACAGGATGCAGAACGCATTCAGCGCCAGATAGGCGGTCAGATAGGACTCTGCGCTGCTGTCCAGGACATCTTCCAGCACAACACTCAGGTAGACCGCGGCAATCAGGAAAAAGCCGGAGTAAAGCACGGTCTTGACATTGTCAAACAGCAGGCGCCCGCGCCGAATGCGCAGGGTGAACAGCAGGTAGATAACCAGACAGACCACAAGGTTGCTGAAAAGCAGAATGACAAAGGTGACGAGCCTGTCCGTGCGCCCATGCTGAACCAGCCAAATAATAGGCATATAGGCCAGCTTACTGGCAATGTGCTGCACCGCGTAGGCACAGGTTGTATAAAACAGGGCGTGCAGCGGGCTGCAGTCAAAGCTGAACCCTATCAGAGCAAACAGCAGCGCCGTATACAGCAGTAGTTTTACCCACGACGGCAGGAATGTCAGGGTGTCCGTAAGCGCAAGAAGGACGCATACACCCGCCACCAGCCGCGGAACGAAGCAGCTGCGGCGCTGTTCCCACGGGACAAACAGGCAGGCGCATAGAATCATACCCAGCTGGACTTGCTGGCTCAGTATCCAATTTATGACCGGCACGGGTCTTCCCACTCCTTTTTTGCCATATATCGAGAGAATGCCTCGGTGAAGGCGTCCTTGTAGGTGCGCCCGATGGGCAGTGCCGCCCCGCCGACATAGACATTCATACGGCTCACCGCCGTGATGCAGCGCAGGTTCACAAGGTAACTGGCGCTGCATCGCACAAAGCCGTAGGACGTCAGCTGCGCCGCGAGTTCCTGCATCGAACCGCGGTTTTTGATGATCTCGGTCTTACCGTCCCCGCCGCACAGGTTGTACAGCAGGTCGTGCTGGCGCACCTCCACATAGGCGATTTCCGCTGCATCCAGCAGCCGCGTCACGGTGCCGTCCTTGACGACAATGTGCGGCGGCGCCGTCTTTTGACCGGCGCGCTTTTGCAGCGCCTTCAGCGCCCGCGTCAGATACATATGGAAGGAGTACCATTGTATCGGCTTTACAATAAAGCCCAGCGCGCCGACGCTGTACCCGTTCAGCGCGAATTGCTGCAAATTCGTGCAGAAAATGAGGATGACGTCTTGATCTGTCTCCCGGATTTTTTCGGCCAATTCCATGCCGGACATCTGCGGCATATCAATGTCCAGAAATAAAATGTCAAAATCACGGTCCTGCGCCGCCAGATAGACGGCCGCACAGTCAAACTCCTGTACGTTCAGTTCTGTGCCGTTCTCCGCGCCAAACCGCGCCAATGCCTGTTTCAGTTGGTCTCTTTCCTGTTTTTCATCGTCCACAATGCCGATTCGGATCACCGTGCGTTCCTCCCTCCGCGCAAGGATCTATACAAATATGATATACCCCCGAACGCAGCCGCGTCAACCTTTTACGAGCGAATCGCCCAATTTTTTCAAGATATTTCCGGTATACCGCGCGCTTGCGCAGGGAAGATTCCCGACCACCGTTTGACCACTACGGTGCAGTGACCCCGCAAAATGTCAAAAACGCCTGTTGTGATGACCCACAACAGGCGTTTCTTGTTTCCGGCTTTTATATTTTTCACCAGTATCGGCACTTAGAACAGACTGTCGATAAACCTAACGGGACGATTGCGAAATTTCGGCGGGTTTGTAGGGAACGGTCTATCTCCGCGCTAAGAGCCGCCGCTATGCGGCGGTTGCGCTCCGAAACGCGCCTGCGGGCGCAGTGACCGTTCCGTGGAGTCTTACCGATAGTACGATATAGCGTGAAAGCGCGCGCCGTTCGGCGCGATTTTATGCGCTGCGCGCAGCCAGCGGTGCGGATGGGTCAAGACCCATCCCTACATTACTACCCGAAAAAGGAATTTTTCGGGTGGTATCGTGTTACCTCTTTTCTTCGGGGCAGGACCATGCAGCGCTCCAATCGGTAAAGCGGACGGCAGACGCCCCCTGCACATACAGACCCACCATAGCCCCTGTGAAACGCTTTCCGCACGATAATCCCTCACTGGTCAGGTAGCGCGGTTCCGGGATGCGCCAGAGCGTGCGCCAGTCGGTTCCGTCCTGTACGGCAAAATATCGTTGACCGCCCGCTGCTGTAATACGCAGACGAACAGGCGCTGTGCCGGCAGGCAGCGGGGCGGTTTGCCTGGAAACCACTTCATATCCTGCGTATTCCTCCAACAAAAGCCCCTGCGACCCCATGCCGAATTTCAAATAGCTATGCTCATCGTAGTAACAGGTCAGACCTGCCGTGCCTGCCGTGGGAAGATCCGGCACCGTTTCCACGGTAAACGCGCGTTCCTGCTGGCGGACGAGAAGCAGACCCTGCATCTTCACGTCGCACAGGTCAAGACCATTTCCGCGCAGTGTCAGCACATCATTTTCCACGGTAAGGCTGGCGGCATCCAACGCACGCTGGGTAACCCACTCGCACCCCTTCCAATCGGTTATGCCTGCCGGAACCGCAGGCAGCGCTGCTTTGGGGAGCGGCATATTCAGCACAGAGCGCGGGCGGCGTCCATAGGCAGCCACGGGCCAGCCATCAGGCGTCCATGTCACTTCTGCAATCGAAGTTTCCCGTCCCATAGGAGCCGTGCCATCCGGGGCGCGGCGCAGACAGAGAAAGCAGAGGAACCACCGTCCGTCTGCCGTCTGCAGCAGCTTTCCGTGACCGCAGTTTTGCAGATAGCCGCCCTCGTCATCCTGACGCAGAATCGGGTTATAGGGACAGTTTTCGTAAGGACCCCACACATTTTTGCTGCGTGCCGCCGAAATGCGGTGTCCTGCCCCCGTGCCGCCTTCGGCGGCCAGCAGATAGTAATATCCGTCATGCTTCATAAGCTGAGGTCCCTCGGTCTTTTTCTTAAGGTCACCACCCCAGATCAGGCGTGCGGGACCGCGCAGGGCGCGGCAGTCGGGCGTCAGCTCCGCCATGCGGACGCTGCGGTTGAACAGCATATAATGCCGCCCGTCGTCATCGTGGAAGATGGACGGGTCTATACCGTCCTCATGGATCCACGCAGGCTCACCGTAGGGACCCTCGGGGCGCTCGGCACTGACGACCATCTGACAGCGCGGCTCTGCGTCGTTCTCGTTGCCGCGGTAGGTAGCCGTAATAAAATAACGCTGGGACACGGCATCGTAGGATAGATCGGGCGCCCAATAGCCGCGCCCGCCTTCGGACCGCGCCACTCTGGCCCAGTCCGGGTTTGTAATGGCGTAGCCGACCGTCGTCCAGTGTACTAAATCGCGGGACTTGGAAATCGGAATACACGGGAAAAAGCTGAACGACGAGTTGACCATGTAATAGTCCTCGCCCACGCGGAGCCACGACGGGTCCGGGTAAAAGCCGCGCCGTACAGGGTTGTGAAAGATTCGCGCGGGATCAACGCCTGCCTTATGGGCAAGGTACGCAGCAATTTCATCAAAGCCGTCTTGCAGAGCCAGGTCCAGGGGCGTGATGCCCGAAAGGTTCGCATCCAGCGGGTCCAGTGCGAGAAAGTCTGTCAAATAAGCCACTTTGGCAAGGCTGCCCGAACGCACGGCGCAGTGCAGCAGGGTATTACCGTCAGCATCGCGCTCACGGAAGTTCTGACCCTCATATTCAACCGTGTGCTGCAGGGTCTGCAGGTCGGCTTTCAGGGCTGTATCAAAAGGTGTCATTTTTGTATCTCCTTACAAAAATCGGCGCAGCTGTGCAGCCGTAGCTTGCACATGCTGCGCCATAGTCATTTTTGGATGAATTGCAGCAGCCGACCGGTGGTACACCGGGGCAGGTCGTGGGTTCCGGCACAGCCTGACAGCAATGCCGCTGTTACTTGTTTCCCCGTTGGATGCCCGCTTCCTCAAAGGCGGAACGGAGAATGCCCTTCTTATCCACATAGAGCGCCTGTGTCGGGCAGACCTGGAAGCAGTAGCCGCAGCCGATGCATTTATCGGTCTTGTAGGCCTTGCGCTCCTTGATCTCGATGCCCTGATGCCAGCAGACATCCTCGCAGCGACCGCAGCCGATACACTTGGTTCGGTCAGCGTCGGCGGTCTGGTAGGCATCCGCCAGCTTATTTTGACGCTTTTTCGTGAAATCGGCATCCATCTGGAACAGCTTCAGGCTGTCACCGACAAGGGAATCCATGTCGGCATAGCCGTTCTCGTCCATCCAGCGGTTCAGATCGCTGATCAGCTTCTTACACGCCATCGTGCCGCCGGCACAGGCCAGGGCGCCCAGCTGCACCATCTCAGAGCCTGCCATCAGGATACGCGCTGCGTTTTCGTAGTTGAAAACGCCGCCGCCGCCGTAGAGAGGAATCTTCACACCTGCGGTGCGCGCCTCGGCGATGGAGTAGCACACCAACGGGGTCGCCTGCGTGCCGCCGTAGCCTGCACCGGGGCGTGCCTCGGTGCCGCGCCAGTCAAGGTCCATGTAATACCCCTTCCAACGGGCGGTCGGACCTGCAGCGGCAGCGCCGGCTGCCTCGGCAATTCGCATGGAGGTCAGCGCGTCGGTGGACTCGATGGCAAGCTTGGCCATGATGGGCATATCGGGTACGGTCTTTTTCATCAATTCGATGGAATGGCGGAGCAGCTGATGGTAAGCAAAGGTACGGTCCTTTGCCACGGCAACGCCCGGGGTATTGAAATGCAATTCAATGGCATCCGCACCCGCAAGAGCGAGTTCCTCAGCCTGATGCGCCCAGTTTTTCTCCCAGTCACCACCCTTGACGATGTCGCTGTAATGACCGACAGACACCCACAGCTTGATGTCGGAGTCCATCTCCTTCTTGATTTTGCGGACTTCCTCACAATATTTTTCCAGCGTATCGACACTGTCGGGGATCTGACGACCCACGGCATGGCTGTGGATCGCCATTTCTCCGCCGAACATTGCCTTGGCGTCCGGACCGATAAAGCTGCCGCCGCCCGAACCGTGACCATAGTTGCGCAGCACAATGGCGCCGGGGCGCATTTTGGCGCTCTTCAGGACATTCAGCGCCCCCTGCGTTGCGGGACTCGATGCCACAACGAAGGGATTGATCATATCAAATTTCTTTACATATAAATCTGCCATTTCGCTTTTCTCCTATTCAGTTCATCGCCGTTTCCTGCAAAAGCCGCTTCCATTGAGCGGCATCCTCCAGAAACTGCTCCTCGGTGTTGTTCAGCACAAATTCCAGCAGACCGTAGCGTTTTTCGTTGCGGTTGACCTGCTGTAAGTACCGTCGCCATTCGTCAAGACCTTCCGCAAACGGGCGGCGCTTGCCTTCCAGCCAGTAGTAGACGTGTAGGTTGAGCAGACGGCTGCGGGCTTGCAGCAGCTTCAGCCCTTCGCACCGCTCGTCCATATCCAGTGCCACGGTAGGCTGCCACAGGCAGTAGAGATTCTCTGCGGCGGCTTCGTCCAAAAAGGACAGACCCGATTCATTCGTATCGGTGACGGTGTTTTTGTGCCATTCCAGGGCGACCTTGATGCCCTCCGATGCCGCCATATCACTGACAATCCTTGCCTCGGCCGCCAACTTTCTGCGTGTGTCTGCCTCCAGCTCTGCCGATGCGGTACCGCCGCCCCAGATGCGAATGAGCGGGGCACCCAGTGCCGCAGCGCTCTGCAGCGTGGGCAAAAAATCTTTGGCGGGGTCGCTGTTCTGCCCCAAGCGATAGTAGGAACCGTAGCCCGCAATCTCGGCGCCCTGCGCAAGGGTACGTTCCCGCAGGTCACGGGCCAGCGCGGTGTCTCCCGCCGGGATATGCCAGTTCTCCGACCATTCCACCGCGTGCAGATCCGCTTTTTGCAGTGCCGCCAGCACAAAATCGGGGCTTTCTGTTTTAAATGTTGCCGATACCAGTCCCGGTATGATCATACCGCGTGCCTCCCTTTACAGTGCCAGCACCTGCTGCCAGATCGCTTCCTCGACAGGAATACCGTTTTCCATGTTGTCGCTGCGAACCTCGGCCATGTGCGCGCCGGGGAAATGAACCGGGCGTCCCTCTTCCACAGGGGTAGAGGTCTCCATATCGCGCAGCGTTGCCTCAACATTGGCAGCAATATTCTCCTTGTCGGGCAGGCTGTCCAGATCGATGCAGATAAACACCTGACTCAGTTCGGTTTCCAGCGGTAGCTCCCCGACCTGACGGGTCGTACGACCGCCCGCCAGCGCGGACGCGATAAGATCAAGCGCCAAGCTCAGACCGGAGCCTTTCCAATACCCAATGGGATAGCTCTCATGGGTTTCCAGGATCTCGGCAGCGTTCCTCGTGGGCTGCTGGTTCTTGTTCAGACCGCCGTCCACAGGCAGCGGTCTGCCGCTGCGTTTATAGACCTCCAGCTTGCCGTAGGAGAACATCGACATAGCTACATCCACCAACACGGGCGTGTCCCCGTGGGGGATCGCCAGCGTGACAGGGTTGTTGCCGAGGCGCGCGTCACGCCCGCCCCACGGCGGCATATTGGGTACGGTGTTCGTCCAGAAAATACCGATGCAATTCTGCTCGACCGCCATCAGACCGTAGTTGCCCGGGCGCATCCAGTGGTTGGTATTCGCCAGCGCCACACAGCCAAGGGTGTTCTGCTTGGCCAACGCAATGGCGCGCTTCGTGCAGGCGTAGGCGTTCAGGTTGCCGGGTCCGTGACGACCGTCGTAGCGTTCCAATGCGCCAAGGCTCTCCTTCAGCACAGGCTCGGCGTGAATGTCTACGATGCCGTCGTTGATGCTCTTGATGAATTTCGGGAAGCGGTTCAGACCGTGGGTGTATACACCGTCACGGCTTGCATCGGCATAGAGCTTGGCGGAAATCTCCGCTTTCTCCTTGTCAAAGCCGTACTTCAGCAGAACCCGCACAAATTCGTTATACATTTCCTCATAAGGTACGCGCATGGTAATTTCTCCTTTTTCCTGTGCTGATCATCCCTTGATGGCGCCGATCATAACACCCTTGACAAAGTACTTTTGAACGAACGGATAAATACAGAGGATGGGCAGTGTGGCAACCACAACCGTCGCGTACTGTATCGTTTCGCTTATCAGGTAATCTGCGCCGGCGGTCATATCGGCCGTGTCATTCTGGATAAGGATCTGGCGCAGGATCAGCTGCAGGGGATACTGCGTCTTATCGCGCAGGAACAGCATGGCATTGAACCAGGAGTTCCAATGGCTGACCGCGTAGTACAGCGTAATGACGGCAACCGTAGGCTTTACCAACGGCGCCATGATACGCCACAGGATCGTCCACGCGTTGGCGCCGTCCAGCTTGGCGGATTCTTCCAGAGAGTCAGGCACGCCCGCAAAGGCGGTGCGCATAATGATGAGGTTGTAGGTATCGACCAGGGTGGGCAGGATCAGCGCCCAGCGGGAGCCGTAAAGCCCAATGCCTTTGACAACCAGGTACAGCGGGATCATACCGCCGCTGAAATACATCGTAAAGACAAGCAGCTTCATAATGGTGGGACCTGCCGCCACACGCTTGCGGGACAGGCAGTAGGCCGCAACCATCGAGAGAAGAACATTGAGAACCGTACCTACGAGAACAATAAACAGTGTGTTTGCGTAGCCGGTCCAGAGGAAGGCGTTCTTGAACACAGCCAGATATGATGCAAGAGAAAATCCTTCCGGCCAGAGCAGAATGCCCTTATGCCCTACGAAGAGCGACGGGTTGCTGAAGGATGCCGCCACGATGTGGACCAGCGGGATCAGCACGCAGGCCAGCAGCAGGCAGACGATCAGGATATCCACGACATCAAACAGCCGGCTGCCGAAGGATTCCTTGATCTTGGTGCCGCGCGGTGCGTTTTTGGTATTTGTATTCGCCATGATCGTATCCTCCTTACCACAGACCGCTGCCATTGACCTTCTGGCTGATCTTGTTTGTGATCATGACCAGCGCGAAGCTGACAAGGCAGTTGAACATACCAACCGCCGTACTATAGCTGAACTGTGCATCAATCAGACCTTTGCGGTAAACATAGGTGTTGATGACATCGGCGGTATTATAAATTGCGGGGTTGTACAGCAGCATAACGCGCTCATAGCCAACATTGAAGATCTTGCCCATCTTCAGGATCAGCATAATGATGATGGTAGGCGCAATGCCGGGGAGCGTGACGTGCAGGCACTGCTGCCAGCGGTTCGCGCCATCGACCTTGGCTGCATCATACAACTCCTGATCTATGCCGGAAAGGGCTGACAAATAGATGATGGAGTTCCAGCCCAGCGTCTGCCAAAGCTCTGTCAAAATGTAGATCGGTAGGAAGTTGGAGGGGTTATTTAACAGCGCCTGCTCTTTGATGCCAAACAAGTTGTGCAGCACATCGGTAATGGCACCGGTGGAGCTTGTCAGCGTGATAACGATACCGCAGATAACAACCGTGGAGATGAAGTGCGGCACATACAGAAGCGTCTGCGCAGTCTTGGAGAATTTCTTGTTTTTCAGCTCGTTGATAAGCAGTGCCAGAATAACAGGCAGCGGGAAGGTCAGCAGATCCGCCACCGCGATGCGCACGGTGTTGATGAGCAGACGCCCGAAGTAATAATCCGAAAAGAAGGATTTGAACCATTTAAGACCGACAAACTTGCTGCCAAAAATACCTCTGGCGGGCTTGTAGTCGATGAAAGAGATGTACAGACCGAACATCGGTCCAAACTTAAAGATGGCATAGTAGACCAGCACCGGGATCAGCATCGCATAGATCATACCGTTGCGCTGCAGATCTTTCCGGATGCGGTAGCTCAGCGGCACATGCTCTGAGCTTAAGGTGATCGGCTTTTTCTCTTCGACCGCCGCGGCCTTGCTCTTTATACTCATGCTTGATTCTCCTTTGTGTCAAGGCAGATGACCTTGTGATTTTTAGCGGAAGAATAAACCGCGTGGAGAAGCCTGGTACTGACAATCGCTTCCTCACCACTGACAGGGAACCGTTCTCCTGCCGCCAGCTTCGTGTAGTAATCCTCGATCAGGAACCCGTGACCGCTGCCCCAATAATCCTTGCCGAACACCGTGCCGGAGGAGAAATCCTTCGTCTCGGTCTTGCCGTCCAGCTCCGTGGTGACGAGGTTTCCGACCATACGGATGCTGCCGTTCTCACAGACGATCTCTAACTCCACAGGGGCATTTTTCACATAGCAGTTCGTGCAGAAAAAGACCAGTCGTTCGCCGTTGGGACCGGTCATAAAGACATCGCAGGTATCCTCTGTTTCAATGATGCCCTTGTGACGCTTGGTAGAGCAGCTTGCCTCCACGGTCCTGATCGGCACCGTGAGCCACTGCATCAGATCAAAGGTGTGGATCGCCTGATTTTCCAAGGCACTGCCGCCCTCTTTGTCCAAGGTGCCGCGCCAGTCGGACTCGGTGTAGTATTCGGGGTTGCGGTTCCAGAACACAGCCCCCCGCGCCCCCAGGACCTTGCCCATCCTGCCGGAATCCATCAGAGCGCGCATATACCGGGACGAATCGTTGTAACGGTTCTGAAAACAGATGCCAAGCGTCCGACCTGTACGGTCGCGGACTTCTATCATCTTTTCGGCATCGGCGGGGTCCAGCGCCATGGGCTTTTCGCAAAGTACGTGCTTACCATGCTCCATCGCTTCTATGGCAACCTGTGCGTGCAGGTAGTGGGGCAGGCAGATGTGTACCACATCAATTTCCGGGTCATCCAGCACCTTGTGATAGTCTGTCTCCGTGTGCGGGATGCCGTAGGTTTCTGCGGCGGCCGCAGCACGCTCCGGGCGAATGTCGCAGGCGACAACACACGCGGCGTTCGCAACATTTTTCAGGGCCTTGAAATGATTTTTTGAAATCATACCGCAGCCGATAACGGCCGTTTTAAATGTTTTCATTGGTTGTTTCTTCCTTTTTGCCGTGCAACTCCCTATATTGGGTAGGAGTTACACCCTCATATTGTTTGAAGATACGCAGGAAGCTGCGCAGACTGCCAAACCCGCAGGTGACGGCGATCGTCTCTAATTTTTCGTCCTGCAGCAGCTTTTCTTTCACGTGCTCTAAGCGCACTTTGTGAATATACTGGGTCAGGTTCGTACCGCTCATCTCTTTGAAGTAGCGGGAGATGAACGGAGCAGGGCGGTCGAAACGCTCGGAGAGGGCATTTACATTCAGCGCAGCATCCGAATAATTCGCTTCGATGTAGTCCCGCATCTTCAGATACAGGCGCCCTTTTTCATCCGCTGCCGCCTCCTGTTCCGAGGCGCGCACCGTCTGGCAGACGGTACCTGCCAAGCGGCAAAGCGCCTGCTCCATCGCTTCGGTGTTGCCGCGGCGGGCGGCCTCCATGACGCGATTCTGATCTTCGGCAAGCTCGGGATCGTTGCTCCGCTGTTCGCCTGCACGCAGGATGGTCGACATGATCTTACTCACCAGGAACTGCATACCGGCAGGGCTGAGGTAGTTTTCCTGATTTTGGCGCATCAACGCCTGGATCTGTGTATAGGCCTCGCCTTCATCGCCGCTGCGCACCGCCAGATGCAGCTTATTCTCGGTTTCCACCGGATAGCGCACGGTCGTGTCGCCGGGCTGTACCTTCAGGTCGCTGTAGAAGATCGTTCCGGTATCCTGCGTGCGCTGTTGATATTGGTAGACACGGCACACCTCACGGTAAGCCTTATACACATCGTCAAGACCGGTATGTCCTCCGCTGACGGCAATGTCGTAGCGGAACTCAAAATGCTGGGTCAAAAAGCTGCGGCAGTATTCATAACTCCACAAAATGCTTTGCCGTATTTCCGGGTCTTCCTTCTCTGTCCAGATCATGTAAAGCTGCGTGCCGCCTTCCCGGAAGCAAAGATTTGCAAGACCGCAGCCTGCAAGATTCTCTCGGGTTACATTCTGGAGTATGAACCACTGCATCTCGTATATTTTGTCGGGGTCCTTCTCGTTCGCAAGATCCTGTTCACGCAGACGGTACGCCAGAAGATAATACTGCTTCGCCCTGTGGATCGGGAAGCCGAGGTTTTCCAGTTGGTCTGTATCGACCTCGTTGGCTGCATCTGCGTTCGTTATCATGGCGTGAAACTGCTCACGCAGCATCGCGGTGCGCTGCTGTTCAATGAGGTCGGAGCTTTCGACATTATCCTGCACAAGCTTCTGTACGCGGCTGTCAATGTAGGCGAAGGCATCGGTCAGATTTTCCTCCGGGTCAGCCGTATTGCCGCGGTGCAATACCTGCACGATGTTGCGCAGCTTCAGATAACGCTTGGCTGCGCTGTTGGCAATAACCGCTGCCGTCAACAGCAGATAGAGGATGACAACAACAGCCAAAAGCTTTTGTATATCAAGGATTTTCGATGCAAAAGCCTGTTCCTTTAAAATGACGGCAATGTCCCAGTTTTCGTAAGCGGAAGAAATGATGGAGATGTATTCCTCTTTGCTTGTTGTATGGACTGCTTCGTCAAACTTGCGGCTTCCGCTGTTTTTAATCAGCTCTGTGACAGCATTTTGCGTTGTCTCGGGGAGTTCATGGTTGGCAACCAGCACACCGTTGTTGCGGTCATGAATGCACAGGGTATCGTTATTCAGCCAATCCGATGCCTTGAACAGATCCTCCAGATCAACGATCATAACCGCCACGGCTTTGTTGGGGTCTCGGCTTGTGATATTCAGCGGACGCATCAGAACCAGATAGTTTTTGCTGTCCTTGCTCTGCACAACAGGTTGAAATACCCGCGTTGTCACTGGGTCCTGCTTTAATATCTCCATCCAATCCTCATAGCTGATGCCGTAAGTCTCCAGCACAAGGTCATAAAATCGACGGCTTTGCCCGTATTTCGTGTTGGATACGACCGCATCCGTGGACGGAAAATAGAGAAAGTAGGCATCCCCTATACCGTAGTTGATGACATCGGAAGAGATTTTCCTCGTAAGCATATAGTAATCATACCGTGGGATATCCTCATAGTCATCAGCTTCGCGCACGGCATCGATCGCTGCCGTATTGCTCTCCTTTGTCGTGATGTTGCGCAGCAGCTTCACCTTTTGATCCAGCCAGACCCGCGTCATATCCAGTTGGATGCCGTTCGTGTATTCCAAATTGTCCCGCAACACATCCAGATATCTGTATCCGGATGCCAAAAGCAGCATCAGTGCAATAACAGAAATCAGCAGATAGGAAAGGCACCACTGCAAAAACATTTTGGTGGGAGCCCACTTTTTCTTTTCAGCCACGTTTGTATACTCCGTTTCTTGGGCTTAGCTTCTGCTGCGGGCAACGGTTATTTTGTGACAGGTTCCTTGCAATGCTCCTGCAGTTTTTCAAGGAACAGATCCCCGTCCACAGGGATGTCGACCCATTCGCCGTTCAGCCAGCTTGAAAGATGGATCGCGTTGGAGATCTGCAAGCCGCGGATGCCCTCGGCGCCGGGGGCAATGGGTTTTGCACCTTTCAGGATGCAGTCACAGAAATTGTTGATAATGCCGGGGTGAGAGGTGTAGGTACCCTTGATGGGAATCTTGCACTCCCACACTTCCGGCTTACCAAGACCACCCTTGTAAGTAGCGTTGAATTCCGGTTCCGGAATGCGCAGACGGTAGAAGGTAAGCTCATTATTTTCAACCACAATTTTACCATTTGTCCCGTCAATTTCCAAGCGATTTGTACCGGGGGCATCTCCTACGGTCGTGATGTAGCAGCCTGTCGCACCGTTTTCGTATTCGACAAGGGCATACAGGTCGTCCTCGACCTCGATATGGCGGTGCTTTCCGTAGTATACCTGAGATTTCACGCGCTTGGGGATGCCGCACATCCACTGCCACAAATCCAGATTGTGGGGATTCTGGTTCAGCAGCACGCCGCCGCCTTCGCCATCCCAGGTGGCACGCCAGCCGCCCTGATCATAGTAGCTCTGCGAGCGGTACCAATCCGTAACGATCCAGATAACGCGGCGCATCTCACCCAAATCACCGCTGTCGATAAGATCCTTGACCTTTTTGTACAGCGGGTTCGTGCGCTGATTGAAATCCATACAGTAGACAAGCTCGGGGTGTCTGGCCGCAACCGCGTTCATCTCCTCGACTTGCTTTGTATATACACCGGCCGGCTTTTCAACGATGACGTGCAAGCCTGTTTCCATAGCCTCTATGGCCATCGAGGGGTGCAGGTAATGCGGCACCGCGATGATGACAGCCTCACACACGCCGGAGTGGATCAGTTCGGACGCATCGGTAAATGTATGAATGCCTTCACCGTTCGTCTTTTTTGCCAGTTCAAGACGGGCGGGGTCAATGTCGCAGACCGCCGTCAGATCGACCTGCGGACACTTTCCGTCCCGAATCGCACGACCATGCTGGCTGCCGATATGACCGTAGCCGATGATACCCAGTTTTACTTTATCAGCCATTGTTTTGTGCCTCCAACTGTTTTAAGTAAGCAAGGGCGGCTGCACCGTCCTGCTCGATGTTCTCGGTTTTGCCTTCGATACTCATACGACCGTTGTAACCCGCCGTGTGCAAAGCGGCAAAAAGCGCGCCATAGTTTTCGCCGTCGCCGGGCAGCGGGTAACGCCGACCGTTGCCGGACGCAATATGGATATGCCCAAAGTCCTTGATGACCGCAATGTGGTTGAGGTCATCGTGGTTGGCGCAGATGTGGAAGTAGTCAGCCAGCAGTCCTACATTCTCGTTGCCCACATCCCTCTGCAGGAAGGCGCCCTCGGCAACGGTACAGACCATATTGGTTTCTTTTCGGCTCAGCGGCTCAATGACTACCTGGATGCCGTACTTTCCTGCGATCTCACCCGTCAGCCGGCAGGCTTTGACAAGGCGCTCGTAAGCGTCCGGATACTTGACCTCCGGCGGGCATGTGCGGCACTTGCCGCTGCCGAACACGACCACTTTGCCGTGCAGATCGGCAATCATTGCCATTGCCTTTTCCAGATACGCTTCCAACGCATCAAGGCTTGTTGTCTTACCATCAACGAAATTCATCGTTTTGGGAAACAGAATGTTGAAGCACTCCGCCTCGATGCCGCTCTCCTCCAGCGCTTTCTTGCCGGCAGCGTATGCCACAGGGTCAAGACCCATGGTCTTTGTGACCGAAAGCTCGATGTAGTCATAGCCCAATTTTTTTACAAGCCCGGCATTTTCGATGCCGGTACAAATACCGTATCTCATCTTGCAGGCTCCTTTCTCAGTGCAGCGCTACCGCGTTTTCGGTCAGCGTCAGCACCTTGCCGTCAGCCAGTGCGACCGTGGCGGCATCACCGTTAATGGCGGCTACAGCCTTTGTTTCCGCCGGGGACAGCACCGTAATAAAGTGAATGGGTGCTTTTCCGTTATGCTTGGCGACCAGCTGCGGGATGGGCTTGCGCCATGCGTAGCCGTAGCTGATCCACCCGCCGATGGGGTCCTCGCTGCCCTCCAGAATTTCAAAGTCGAGCTGCTTGTCAGCCTGTACGGTCATCGTATACCCGCGCCCCTTTTGGGAGGTATAGTCAAACTTTCCGTTTTCTCCTTCCAGATGACCAAACGCGAAGTTGAAATACAGGCGAATGTCGTGGTTTTCCCGGCAGATGCCGGTTACACGGTCCTCAATGACATAGATATCATCCGGCAGACGCACAACGCGGCGGCGGTGGAACATCGGGTCATCCATAAAGTCATAGCCGTTATGGGAAATGTCAATCAGCTGATACTGCTCGTTTTCCTCAAAGGCGTGCAGATAGGTGCGCACGCCGCGGGTGCGGGTGACACCGGGTACGGTACCCATCTCGTGGTCATCCACATAGAGCGTGTTGTGCGCCTTGGCGGACAGGAAGTAGTGGCGCCAATCTTTCCAGCAGGAGCTGTTGTAAATGTAGCGACCCGAGTCTGTCAGAATATCCTCGCCCTTGGCGTGAATCTCCACATGACCCGTGTCATTGTGGGAGTGCGAGCTGACCTCGCCGCGCTCGAGCTGGATGCCATGTACATGGAAGTAGCTATCCTCCGGACCCCAGCCAGTGCGCATAACGTAGATACCCGCCGGGATGTACTTGTAGTTGCGCTGTGCAGGCGGCGTGCCCTCTTTGCCCGCGGTGGCCATAAAACGGAAATCCTCGCGACCCGTTTCCTCGTACCAGGTACGGAAGTACGCACGCATCTCGTTCAGATCGTAGGGGTCGAATGTCAGGTTCATACCCTCGTACAGCGAGGTATCGCAGCGGCGGGAAGTCAGATCATCCCGATCCGCGTCGCCGATCATCGGCGTGGACAGGTCGGGCTTGACCAGACTCATAAGAAACTGTGCGGATTTTTCCAGCGTCGGCTCCATGTAGGGCGGCACAGGGATGCCATTCAGCTTGCACAGACGGTAACACTGGAAGTAGACGCCCGCAGCCACCATGTGGTAGATGGGAGTGCGCTCCATGTGGATGCCGTCATTATCGAAGGAGTACTTTACTTCCTGCATGACCCGGCGGTAGCCGGTCATAAACCAGTCGGATTTGATTTCCGGGAAAAGAATGCCGCATTCCAGCAGTGTACCGCTTTCCATCGTCAGCCAGTTGGACGACTTCTTGTGGTTGCTGTAATGGGTCATCAGGAAATCTGCATGGTCACACAGCAAGGTCAGGAATGTGACCCATCCCTCCCGATCCCAGGCAGGGGAGCTGCGGAAGGCCTCCATGCAGGGCAGCCAGACCGTGTAGATACGCATGGCCGTCTCGATGGTGCGCCAGGAGTGACCGGGGAATTTGTACTTGGCGGCAGCATCCTCTTCATTTTCCATGAAGGGGGTCACAGGCCATGCTTTGCCCCACTCGGTCATTTCATGCAGGAATTCTTTCGTATACTTTTCATCTTTGGTCAACGCATAAGCGCGCGCCAACGGCTGCCAATAAATGTGGCGGTACAGCGACCAGGTCCATTCGTTATCGTGGGAGGTATGCTCCGTCGGGTTGAAGAACCAGTCGATCTCGCCGTCAAACTTGTGACCATAGATAAAATGATCCAGCGTCTCCTGCGCATCCTCCAGGATGCCATCGACCTTACACTGTTCCATCTCCTTAGCGGCAAAGAGATACATCGGCGTTGTGCGTGTGCGGAAATGCTCAATTACAGCATCCATTGCGCCGTCCGCGTCGCCCTGCGTATAGCACAGTTTTGCTTTTTCCAGCCCGGGCAGATCATAATCGATCCGTTCCAACAGTTCTGTCATTCTATTCATAATTCTTTCAGCACCCCGTAGTGTTGCCTTATAGAAATGGCATCCGAAAGAGCATTCCTCCGGATGCCATTTTTACCATATTGTTGTTGCTTTGTTGAATCGGAGCTTAGTTTGCCTTGTAGGTATCGTATGCTTCCTGCATCATCTGGATGGCTTCTTCAATGCCGGCATCCTTCAGCTTCTGCTGGTAGGAATCCCACTCGCTCATCGGGGTGGTGCCGCAGATGAAGCTGGCTTCCATCTCATCGGCCAGCGTCTTGACCTGGCTCATGATCTCGGAGTAGCGATCCTGATTCTCCTCGGAGACGGACGTCGGCGGGAACATATGCTCGCCCATATCGGTCTTCATGGAAAGCTCCAGCGCTTTCTTCTGATTATCCTGTGCGTAATACTGGTCAATGTAGTCCTCGCTCTGGATACCGGCGCCGGAGGTGGAAGCACGGGTGTAAGCAGCCAATGCCTGTGCAACGCTCATGCCATCGGGGTTATTCATAATAAGATCGGTGTAGACAGGCTTGCCGTCCTTCATCTCGTAGCTTTCGCCCTCGATACCGAAGTTGTAGCAGATCTGACCTTCCTCGCTGTACAGCCAGTCGAGCAGCCATACGGCAGCTTCAACATTCTTGCACTGAGAGGAGATGGCGGCAGAAGCACCGGACTGGTCATAGATGTTGTTCATCTTGGAGAACTTTGCGTTCTTGCCCTTGGTAGAGGTGACGGGCGCAGCAGCCTGAATGTAATCTTCCTTGAAGTTGGAATCGGCTTCCATCATAGCCTTGGTATAGTTGCCAAGACCCTGACCGAACGGCGCGTAGCCCAAGATGCAGTTGCCGGAAACGAAGTCGGTCTGGGTGGATTTCTTATCCGCCTGCATCCAGTCGTTGTCCAGCAGACCTTCGGCATACCAGTCAGCCATCTTCTGGATGAAATCCTTGCGGCTGTCCTCAATCAGACCGTTCTTCACGACACCGTCATCTACATAGAAGCTGCCCCAGTTATCGTAAGCGGCAGACCAGACATCCTTGACCCACTCTTTACGGGTCGTGAACGGCTTGCTGTAGCCGGCGGCCTTCGCGGCGCGCAGGACTTCTTCCCACTCGTCGATCGTTTCGGGTACCTGATCAAAGCCCAGTTCCTTCAGCGCATCGGCACGATACAGGAAACCGGAAGAAAATTCGGTTTTGTTGGGGGATTCCAGACCACGCAGGCAGGGGAAGCAGTAATAGTTGCCGCCGGAAGACTTGATCATCTTACCGATTTCAGGATGATCCTGCATAACCTTGGACAGGTTCGGGGCATCCTTCATATAGTCGTCCAACGAAATGATGACGCCATCATTGATGGCTGCACCCGCACCGCCGGAATAAGTTGTCCATGTATACTCAATGATGTCGGGATACTCACCGGAGGCCAGCATAACGGCGAATTCTTCGGACTCAGAGCCCTGCGTCGGGTGCTGGAATTCGATGGTGATGCCGGTCCGTTCCTGCACATACTTGGCCCACGGCGTATCGCCAAGGTTTGCGTAGTTGTCGGAGACGTTGCCGTTCAATGTGGTGTACCAGGTCAGCGTAGTGCCTGCAAAGGGCTTGTCGCTGTCCTTGGTCGCGTCCGCCTCAGTGGCGGCAGAGGATGCGGTTTCGGTAGAGCTTGCTGCCGCAGAGGAGGCAGAACCGCCGCAGCCTACCAGCGTAGCGCCGACCATTGTGGCTGACATGCCAAGCGCCAGTGCGCGCTTGAGAGTGCTTTGCTTTTTCATAGTGTTTCTCCTTTTTTTATTTAATCCCGGGGAAAGCTTCCTCAGAAAGCATTTCCCGGTTTTTGTAACAGGTGATAAAAATGTCGTGCAGTCCGACGATCGTGTGGAATGTGTCATCCTCTTCCCGGATATCCTCCACACGTTCGGTCGGAACCGAAACAATGGGCAGCTTGGCAATTTCTTCTACTGCCTCCAAATGGGGGATTGCGCACTGTACTGTGCAGACAGGATGCTTGCCCGTGCGTGACGCCTCAATGGCATCGTAGAATTTTTGCAGCCGTTCACCCTTGGGAATCTTGCCGTAGTTGATTTGTTCGCCGTCATCGCCGACGTAGACGTATTCGGCTTCCGGTCCGTTGCCGAAATCCTTGCCGAAGTAGACCGTGCCTTTTTCAAAGCGATATTCAGCGATGGGACCCAGCTTCTTGTCCGCTATGGCATGACCTGTACCGTACCACAGCGGCACGCCGGAAACGGTGCGCGCCTGTACGGTGATCGTGTCGAAGTTCTCGACATTCGGATTTCCTTTGTAAGGCTCTGCCTGTACGTCGGTCAGCTCTGCCGCACGCTCCAGGCGGTCCCCCAGCAGGAAGGTCATAACCTGGAATTGGTGGGCGCAGGCGTTGTTGAACGGGCTGTCGTTCACGGCACAGCCCTTTACGTCGATGTGTCCTGCCCAGCCGTTGCGGGCGTAGTATTTGT
>ERZ1034973.603-NODE-603-length-24441-cov-5.643033_pt1 | contig 24441 bp, 31 predicted proteins | sample MGYA00520686_ERZ1034973 | MGnify/ENA primary metagenome ERZ1034973 (study PRJEB33766, sample SAMN09781775) | gut metagenome | biome: gut microbiome | host: Homo sapiens | place: Madagascar | study: EMG produced TPA metagenomics assembly of the PRJNA485056 data set...
AATGAAAGGAGAAGAAAAATGGCAAGACCTGCAATGTCAGCGAAGATAACAGCCAAACATCTGACCAGTGCGGAGAAGAATGCAAAGCTCGAAGCAGAAGAAAGAATTCGCGGAAACGCCGACAGACTGAGACCGCTGTCACATCTGAACAAGGAACAGAAAAAGATATTCCGTTTCATTGTTACTGAACTTAAAAACAGCGGAATCCTCAGCAATCTTGATACAGTGGTTCTTTCAGACTGCGCTGTTTGTATTGAGCGTCTGTCAGAGGTGGAGCGAACTATGAACGAGAACCCTGACAAGAGGTTTGACAGCACACTGCTTAAAGCACGAGGCGTTTATGCAAAGGACTTCCAGCGCTATTGCAATGAACTTTGTCTTTCCCCTCAGGCTCGCGCAAAAATTGCCAATATCGGAATGCAGCAGCAGGAGGACAAGAGCTTACTGCTTGAAATACTTGGCGGTGATGACGATGATTAGCGAGAGCAGAGCTTACAAATATGCGGTTCGATGTGCTGAGAACCGAGACCGCAGGGTTGGTATATATGTTCAGCGGCAATGCCTGCAATGGCTTGAAATAGTCAACGATAAGAACCCAAAAGCCTATATATCGCACAGTCAGTGGAAGAAGATCACGAGAATACTAAAAATTATCGTCCACCCTGACCTCGATTGCAGTATGCATGACGGTCTTGAAGATTACGCTATGCTGTTCATATATGCAATATTCTGCACCAAAAATGCCAAGGACAGCTATAGGTACTATCAGACCGCGCTGTTGGAAATTGCCCGAAAGAACTTCAAGACGTTCACTTCTGCGGTAATTTTTATAATCGGATTGCTGAGTGAGCCAAGGTTCAGCCGCTTCTTTTCGGTTGCTCCCGACCTGAAACTGTCGAGTGAGCTGAAAATGGCGATCCGAAAGATCATTAAGTCAAGCCCATATCTTGAAGATGAGTTCAAGATATTGCGCAGCGAGATCAGGTGCGAGTTGACGGATTCTGAATATACGCCGCTTGCGTATTCACAGGACAAAATGGACGGTAAGCTTGCAACTATGTTCCTCGCCGATGAGGTCGGAGCAATGGACAGCTATCCACTCGAAGCAATGCGCTCCTCGCAGATAACACTAAGAGAAAAGCTCGGCGTAGTTATTTCCACACAGTACCCGAACGACTTCAACGCAATGCTTGATGAGATCGACAAATCGAAAAAAACAATTGACGGTATTCTTAACGAACGCCGTTTTTCTTTACTTTTTGAACCTGATGACGAGTTCAAGCAGGGCGACAGTTGGATGACGGAAGATCTTGCAATCTTTCAGGCGAATCCCGTTGCCGTTAATTACGATTACATTTTAGACGATCTCATCGAAAAGCGTCAGAATGCGATCCTTTACGAGAACGCACGAGAGAATTTCCTCTGTAAGCACCTTAACATACTCTACAAGGGACTTGGCGTTGAGGGGTATATAGACATTAACAATGTCAGACTGTGCCGTACAAATGAAGATTTGGAGTTCTGGAGAGGGAAAAGAGTGTATCTTGGACTTGACCTCTCCCAGACCGATGATAATACATCGTTAGCAATGGTGACAAAAGAGGGCGATACCGTATATGCCAAAGTCTGGGGATTCATTCCTGAGAATAAAATCGACATCAAAAGCCACAAGGAAGGCGTTGATTATGCAAAACTTATCCGTGAAAAGAATTGCTTTGCCTGCGGTGATGATGTCATTGATTACGGTTTTGTTGAAAGGTTCATACAATCACTTTCGGAGTTGTACGGTGTTGAGATAGTTCAGTTAGGTTTCGACCGATACAATGCAATTTCCACGATCCAGAAGCTTGAAGGAAGTGAGCACCCTGTTGAATGTGTTGAAATAACACAGCACTCGCGTTTCCTGCACCGACCCACAAAGCTTCTCCGCGAGCTTATTCTTAGCCGAAAATTTTCATATGACTGTAATCTTATGCTGGAAATCAACTTTGAAAATGCTCGATGCACCAAAGACACTAATCTGAACCAGTATGTCAACAAAAAGAAGTCGGCAGGCAAGGTCGATATGGTCGTATCATTGATCAATGCGATGTATCTGCTTCAAATTGCGGAATTTGACAACAGTGGCGGATTTGTATGTCAGGTCATCTGAAAGGAGTGATAAATATAGGCATTTTTAAGCGAAAGAAGAAAATTGAAAAGCGTGCCGAATCTCCGAGTGTTCTGACGCTTGAGGGGCTTGTTGCATACGGAACGAAAATCACGAGGGAGCAGGCACTTGAAATTCCTACTGTTGCCGCCTGTGTGGGCAAGCTTGCCGATACCGTTGCAAGGCTGCCGATACATCTTCACCAGAAAGTCGATGATAAAGTCGTTGAGGTCAAGGGAGATCCGCGATTGAAACAGCTCAACGGCGAAACAGGTGACGCTATGAACGCGGTTGAAATGTGGACAGCGGCGCTTTCGGACTATTTTCTTGGGCGCGGAGCATGGATATACATAGAACCGCAGTTCGAGGGGCTGCATTATGTTGACAGCCGCAGCGTGGGGATCATCAGTAATGCCGACCCGATTTTCAAGCAGTTCTGTGTGAACATCAACGGTCAGAACTATTATGACTGGCAGTTCATCAAACTGCTGCGCAAGACCCGAAATGGCTGGGACAACGTGCCGATACAGGAAGAATCGGCGACAATTTTCTCCGCGGCATACAATTCGATAAAACTTGAAAACCAGATGAATGTAAACGGCGGCTGCAAGCCCGGATTTCTGAAATCAAGTCACACTCTGACTAAAGAAGCTGCCGATATGATACGCGAAAATTACAATTCGATGTACTCAAATGACGGCGGCAGCCAGAAAGGAAAAGTAGTCGTATTAAACGAGGGTATTGACTTCCAAGCAGTTACAAATACCGCAGTTGAACTGCAAATGAACGAGAACAAAAAGGTCAATTCAATCGAGATCTGCAAGCTTTTCGGATTTCCGCACACGATCATAGACGGCGGTGCTTCGGAGGAAGATAAGAAACAGTTCATATCCGTTGTTGTATCTATTGTCAATCGGATAGAGACGGTTCTTGATACTGTTATGCTTTACGAAGATGAGAAAGAGAAAGGCTATTACTGGTCTTTCGACACGCGAGAACTGACGCGCGGCAACATGAAAGAACGCTATGAAGCGTATGCGATCGCATTGGAAAAGCACTTCCTGCAAATTGATGAGGTACGCCGCGAGGAAGATTACGAACCTGTCGGATTCAATTTCGTAACTATGGGACTTGGTGATATTCTTCTCAACCCCGAGACAATGGAAGTATTCACTCCGAATACTGGTCAGACGAGCAATCTTCTGACGGGTGAAAGCCGTGCCGAGGACATCGAGCTGCGTTATAATCACAATCATGATTCCAAGGGGAGATTTTGTTCAGGCATTGGCGGCGGAAGAATTGCCAACATGACCAAGCTGTATTCAAATGGCGGTGCAAAACCTAAAGAAGGTGTTGACAAATCTGGTGGAAGTGGTATAATAAAGACAGATGAAGTTGAATACAAAAGTTTTAGTAATGGTGAAGAAGTTAACAAGTATTTTGGCGGCAGCGGAGGAATATTAGAAAAGCGCAAATCAGCCGAAAAGCAATGGCTAAACTCCCTTACAAAAGATGAAGAAAAAGCAGTTTCAGATTACTGCGCTGACGGATATTATGATATTAATACTTATTGCAGGCAGTTATCGGGAGCTGAGTATCTGGATTCTGATAAAATGAAAGCGTTTGCAGAGAATTTGGATTCCGCTATAAGTAAGTTTGAGTTAAAGGATAATATTACTGTATATCGAGGTGTTGATAATGATGCATTAAACGAGCTCGATTTAAAAAACCTTGCTGGCTCCATTTATGTAGATAATGGCTATATGAGTACGTCGCCTATACATGCTGATATAGTTAATCGCAGAGACGCACTGTTTGAAATACAAGTTCCTGCTGGAAAAGGAAGAGGAGCATACGTTAATTCATTATCAGGATACAAAAATGAGGAGTATGAATTTTTGCTAAAGCGAGGAACTAACTGCAAAATTACATCGGTAGATATGTCAGGAGAAAAAACAATTATTAAAATGAGGGTGATTGAATGACTAAAGATGAATACGAAAAGATGAAACAGGAAGCATTAGAAAGAAGAAGTTCTAAGTTCACATCTTCAAAAGGCACGTTTACAATTAAGCCACCTGAAAAGAGTAAAGAAAAGGAAAAATAAAAGCTAAGTAATAAGACGATGTCATACTTGGCAAAGATGAATAACCGATAAAACCGTTCTCACATGAGGGCGGTTTTATTATGATTTTTTGGAGGGAGAAATGGTACACAAAAGATTTCTTGAAGATGTCGGAGCAACGTTTCTTTGCGAACTTGACAGAGCAGTCAATTTTGAAGCAATTCGTTCTATGAGAGACGGCGAAGATGTCAGAGAAGTACTTGAATCCGATGCCGAATGGTTAAAAAAAATACTTCCTGAATATATTGATCAGGAAGTAGAAAAAATGATAGGATTATGTGAGAACGGTTCAATATCTTAGCTTTGTTTTATTAATGTTTCTGACTTGTATGCAATATTTCTTATCCAGACCTTTGCAAATAGAAACATAGCATGATATTGAATGCTTTTCGGTGAGCAGCGTTACAGCTTTATAATCTTCGACTTCTAAGTGCCAGTTTAGATTAGAAGAATGTGGAGCGCTGTCACCACAAGCATAACAAATTTGTTCTTCAAGTTTGTATGAACTTAAAACATCAGTTTCATACTCGAAATCATTGACTTTCATAATATCACCACCTTCCCAGAGATATTATAAAAATTGTAACACGTCAAATATATGTTGTCAATAAACCGCCCACAGCAATGAGCGGTTTTCTTATACCCAAATCAGAAAGGACTGATAAAATGATAAAAATTGAAGAACGTGCAGACGGTGTGCATATCTGCGGATATGTCAACACAACCGGCAAGCCGTCACGTCCGATAATCACGCCGCGCGGCAAGGTCATCGAGGTAATTGAAGAAAGAGCGTTTGAACAGGCGCTCAAATCCAACGGCGAGGTTACTGTGAGCGTAGACCACGACCAGTCGCACATCTACGCTTCTACACGCGACAATACGCTGTCGGTCTACGAGGACGCTATCGGACTTCATGCAGACGTACTCGTGCGCGACAAAGACCTCATTGACATTGCCAAAAAGGGCAAGATAAGAGGCTGGAGTTTCGGTATGTACAACGTTGTGGACGACATGGAACAGCGTGCCGATGATATACCGATACGGCACATAAAATCACTTGAACTCGACCATATTACGCTCGTTGTTCACAAGCAGCCGTGCTATGCCGCAACATCTGTTGAAGTGAGGGCAGACAGCGATATGGTTATGGAAACAAGAACGTTTGAGGACGAATCACAGGTGACTATTCCGAAGCCTGATTATTCAGACTTTGAAAAACGCATTGCAGAATTAGGATAAAACAGAACCGCGAGGTTCTTTTTTTATATCAATTTTTTTAACGGAGGTAAAGTATGATCAAGAAACTCATCGAAAAAAGAGCGGCTTACAAGAAGCAGCTCGATGATCTCCTCGGCAAGGCTAAGACCGAAGAGAGAGCTATGACACCCGAGGAAACAGCGGAATTTGACCGTATCGAGGGCGAGATCAAGAACATCGACAAAACTATCGATGCCGAACAGCGCGCTATGTCGCTTGACGATTTCCACCCGCCTATGGCAAATCCTGTTCCTGACGCAGACGAAACCAAGAAAATGGAAGAACGTGCCTTTGAAAATTACATTCTGGGCGTGACCGAAAACCGTGCAGGCGAGCAGAATCTCACAATGGGCAACAACGGTGCGATCATTCCTCAGAGTATCGCAAACAGGATCATCGACAAGATCAGAGACATCTGTCCTATTCTTTCAGGTGCAGAGATGTATCATGTCAAGGGCACACTTAAAATTCCTAAGTGGACGGTTGCAAACAGCACACATGATGTAACTGTGGGCTACGCGACAGAATTTCAGGAAGTCACCGCTGACAGCGGCAAGTTCACTTCGATTGACCTCGGCGGCTACCTTGCGGCGGCACTCGTACTCATTGGTAAGAGCGTTGAAAACAACAGTGAAATCAACGTTGTTGATTTTGTTATCAGCAAGATCGCCGAAAAGGTTTCTGCATTCATTGAAGAACAGCTTCTCAATGGAACAGGTTCATCCCAGGCTCAGGGCATTCTTAACTGCGCAAACACTGTGACCGCTGCCAATAATGACAAGATCACTGTTGACGACCTCATCGAGCTTCAGGGCGCTGTCAAGCAGGCATATCAGCAGGGCGCGTGCTGGACAATGAACAACGACACATTTACAGCTATCAAAAAGATCAAGGACACAACAGGCAGAATGATGATTCAGACCGATGCAAGCAAGGCGTTCCCTTATACACTTCTCGGCAAGCCTGTTTATCTGTCTGACGCAATGCCTAAAATCGCGGCAAATGCAAAGACCGTGCTTTACGGCAATTACAACGCCCTTGCAGTGAACTTCCGCGAGAACATCAACGTCCAGATACTCCGCGAAAAGTACGCTACACAGCACGCTCTTGGTGTTATCTGCTGGTTCGAGTTCGATTCCAAGGTAATCGATGAGCAGAAGTGTGCCGTTCTCGTTCAGGCTGCTTCAAGCACGGGCTGATAAGGCGGTGAACCGCGATGAAGATTGCCGATGTAACAGATGAAGCAATCATGGAGTTCTGCGGTATATATGACGACGATGGCAGCAAGCTTATTCCAATAGCGAAAGATGCTGCCATTGCTCATATAAAGGCTATCACAGGGCTTACACAGGAGGAAATCGACAGCCACGAGGATATAACAATGGCGTATCTCGTGCTTATCAATGACGGATTCTACAACCGCGACTATACTTTAAGCTGGCAGAAGCAGGTCAACCCGTATGTGGACAGAATTCTGAACGCGCACCGCAAAAATTACGTCTGAGGAGGAAATCATGGCTACTTTCAGCAAAAGAATAGAGATCCAGAAGCTTGTCACGGAGACGGACAGCATAGGGAATCAACTGAAAGAATGGAAAACGGTAGTAAAGCCGTGGTGTTCTGCCGTAATTACAACGGGAAAAGAATACTACGAGGCGGCGCAGATAAACGCCGAGAACGATATTACGTTCAAAATGCTGTACTCCCGAAAAATCCACGAAATGAAGCCCTCGGAAATCAGAATTATTTACAACGGCAAGGCTTACGATGTCAAGCGCATCACAGACTACCGTGAACAGCGGCGAACCCTTGAAATAAAGGCGGTCGAGATAAATGGCAGAGATTGACATAGGCAAAATTTTCTCCGATTTCAGCGAGGAGATAAAATCGCAGATCGACAAGGAGCTTAAAACTATCGCAAGGGAGACTGTTTCCGAGCTTAACGCAACCTCGCCGAAAAAGTCGGGAGATTTTGCAAGAGGCTGGCGATATCTGAAAGAGCGCGGCAGTTCAGAGATAAGAATAACCATCTCAAACCGCAAGAAATGGCAGCTCACACACCTGCTTGAAAGTGGTCATCTTAACCGCGATGGCAGGTCGAGAAGCAGGGCGTTTCCTCACGTTGCACCTGCAAATGAAAGGGCGCAGAAGAAGTTCCGGGAATTTATGGGAGATAAATAATGAGACTTGAAGAAATTTATACCCGCCTTAAAAAAGTGGGTATACCTGTTGCATATCTGTTCTTTAAAACCCCTCAGAAGCCGCCGTTTATCGCCTATTATGAAAGCGGAACAAGCATTGACGGAGCTGACGTTCTGAATCTGTACCGCAGCAAGGATATAACGATCGAACTGTATGCTGACAGTAAAATGCCCGAAATCGAGCGGAAAATCGAGGAACTGTTTAACGATGTTCCACTCGACAAAACCACAGACATCTATATCGAAAATGAGAAACTTCTGAAAGTAGAATATACTTTCACCACTATCGAAACAGGAGGATAATGTATGTCAAATACAATGAAAAACGAATTAAATAAAATCGTTCTTGGCAGCATGGATTTCTATGTCGTTGCGTTTACGGGAACAGTTCCCGAGGACACGGAAATTGAAAAGGACGAGAACATGATCGGCAGAACCAAGAACGGCGGTACACTTAACTACTCGTCAACATGGACAACGGCTGAATCCGATGACGGCAAGGCAAAGCGCAAGAAGATCGTCAGCGAATCGGCTACGATAAGCTACGGCGTGATCACATGGAATGCCAAAACGATCGCAAAGCTTGTGGCTACTGCCCGTGTGTCAGAAGTAAGCGGCAAGAGAAAGGCTAAAATAGGCGGCGTTGAGAATGATAACGGCACACGTTATCTTATCCGCGGTGTCCACAAGGACAAGGTCGCAGGTGATATAAGAATCACGGGAGTAGGCGTAAATACAGGCGGCTGGGAATCAGCATTCCAGCCTGAGAATCCGACCACTCCTCAGGCACAGTTCGAGCTTGAACCGCTTCTCGATGATGAGGGTACGCTCTGCATTTACGAGGAAGAAATGGTCACAGAAACTCAGAGTGATCCCTCGACTAATCCGGAGGGTACATAATGACGAGAAAGCTTATAGTTTCACTTGACAGCGGTCTGACTATCACGGTCAGACCGCCTACTGTCAAACAGTTCTATGAACAGCGTCCTGCCATTAAAAAGAACTCGGAAACATACGCATTTATCGCGGAAGTTTACAGCAGAAACGATGAGGGCATTAAGTTCACTGCCGAGCAGGTTCTCAACGAGTTCACTACCGATGATTTCCGTTTCTTCATGGACGACTATATCGGCTGGGTGGTTCATGAACATGAAAACGACCCAAACTGATCATACCTTGCTGTCAGGGAAGCAGCGACAGCAAGGTATATTTTGATATTAAAACTCAAGATTGCAAGATCGTTGCGGACTATATACGCGATTCGTTTGAAACAGTCTCAAATCTTGACGTTTTTGAGTACTGGGGCTATCTGCACGATGCAGTAGTGTGGAATTGTTCAAAATCCGAAGCAGGCAGGCAATATCTTGAAGATGCATACTACCAAATGCAGACAGAGCCTGACCGTGCGGCGCTGAGAAAATTATAGAAAGGCGGTAAAAATGTCTAATAAATTAATCCGAGGACTTACAATTCAGCTTGGGGCTGAAACGACCAAGCTGGACAAAGCACTGAAAGATGCGGAATCAAGGACACGTTCCGCCTGCGGTGAACTGCGGCAGATAAACAGCATTCTAAAATCAGGCGGCGATTCTGCCGAGATGTGGAAGCAGAAGCAGGAAGTTCTTACAACTGCGATAGAATCAAGCCGCGAAAAGCTGAAAGCAATGCAGACGGCGCAAAAGAGCATTTCCGACCAGCTCCGAGACGGCAATATCGATAAGGGCGCATATGACAAGTTCAAGCAGGACGTTGAAAAGGCACAGAACAAGCTTGCCAAGCTGAAAGCCGAGCAGACCGAGATCGAAAAGAAATTCGATAATAAGGAAATCGATCAGGAAGCATATGACAAATTCCGCCGCAAGGTTGAAAACGCTGAGAAAAAAGTCAAAGATCTGAGAATCGCCGAAAAAGGGCTTGAAGAAAGTGTCCGTATCGGCGATGTCAGTGAAGATGCCTACAGAGAATTCCGCCGCGAGTTAGAGCGAACCGAAGCAAATGTGCGCAATTTCAGCAATCAGTTGGGCGAGGCTAAAAGCCACCTCAAAGGCACGGGAGATGAAGCACAGGACACCGCAGACGATGTCAAGGAGCTTGGCGATAACGCCGAAAAAGTAAGCAGCGGCGGCATTTCTTCAATGACTGTTGCACTTGGCAATCTCGCGGCTGACGGTATCAGAAAAGCCGCCACTGAACTTAAAAATTTCACGACAGACGTTATAGAAACGGGCACGGAGTTCGATGCAGGAATTTCCAAGGTCGGGGCTATCTCAGGTGCGAGCGCTGAGGACATGGAAAAGCTGAGAGAAAAAGCCAAGGAAATGGGCGCGTCAACCAAGTTCACCGCCGCCGAGTCCGCCGAAGCGCTTGAATATATGGCAATGGCAGGCTGGAAAACCGAGGATATGCTTTCAGGCATAAGCGGAATTATGGACTTGGCTGCCGCTTCCGGCGAAGATCTCGGAACTACGTCCGATATTGTAACAGACGCGCTTACAGCATTCGGTTTAACAGCCGCAGACAGCGGTCACTTTGCCGATGTTCTCGCGGCGGCATCTTCCAATGCGAATACCAATGTCAGCATGATGGGCGAAACGTTCAAATACGTTGCGCCTGTTGCCGGAACGCTGAATTACAGCATTGAAGATATGGCGGAAGCTATAGGATTAATGGCGAACAGCGGTATTAAATCCTCGCAGGCAGGTACAGCGCTGAGAAGCATTATAACACGTCTTTCAACTGATGCAGGTTCTTCTTCAAAGTCTCTCGGAGCGCTCGGCACGCTTGTCGAAAAGCTCGGCGTTGAGTTCTACGACACGAACGGCAAGGCGCGGGATTTCGGAGATGTTATCGCGGAAGCGCGCGAGGCATGGCAGGGATTGACCGATGAGGAACAAACTACATACGGCAAAAAGATAGCAGGCGAAGAAGCAATAGCAAGCTGGCTTTCGCTTATGAATGCTGCTCCTGCGGATGTGGAAAAGCTTTCGGCTGCTATAAAGAACTGTGACGGTGCTGCCTCGGACATGAGCAGCACAATGCAGGATAATTTGCAGGGCGATTTCGTTCTTTTAGACAGCGCTGTTGACGGAATGAAAATATCTCTCGCTGATGAATTAGAACCTGAAATGCGCGATATCGTACAGTACATCACAAAGAAAATGCCCGACATTGAGGACGATTTGAGCAAGGTATTCAAGGTAGGCAGTAAGCTTGTTGGAGGGGCGGTCAAGACGCTGCCTGTTGTGGTTGATACCTTAGAACCGATAGCCCCGCTCATCACAGCAGTAGGCGTAGGAATAGGTGCGCTGAAAGTCGCTCAGACTGCCGAAGGTTGGATGAAAGGTCTTAATGCGGTAATGTCAGCGAATCCTGCTGTTGCCGTTGCTACAGGTATTTTAGGCGTTTCTACGGCACTGTTTGAGCTGTACAAGAAATATGACAGTATTCCTTCCTATGCCGAGGGTATAAGCAAGATGTATGAGGGCGCATATGAGAACATCGACAATCTTGCCAAGTCAATGAAAGACATGAAAGACGGTTTCAACGACAGAGCAGGAGACGTTCTGAACGAGACTGAGCGGACAAAGGATCTATGGAAAGAACTTGAAAACCTCGCCGATTCTACGGGACGCGTCAAGGATTCCGACAAGGTGCGCGCTGAGTACATACTCGGCGAGCTGAATGACGCGCTGGGCACAGAGTATACAATGACCGACAACATGATCGATAAGTACAAAGAAATGGAATCGGAGATAGATGATCTGATCGAAAAGAAAAAAGCGTCACTGCTTCTTGATTCCTATTCCGAGGATATCTCTGAATACCAGAAGGTCCAGCAGGAAGCCCACGATAACTATATCAGCTACGACCAGCAGGCGCTATCATACAAGGAAGAAATGGCGAAAATCGAAGCGGAATGGGCATCGGTCGCGCCTACGCGGAATGGTAAAGCGGTAACTATCCAAGAATATGTTAATGACAGAAGTAATCTTGAATATGGCTCTAACACAGCTTCCGACAATCATCTTTTAACATTGATCGATGCATACGAAGAAGCACAGGCGAATGAAATAGAGAGCCGTAACGTAGCGGACGGATATAGATCCGACTGGCAGGAAGCAACAGCCGCTATTGAAAAATACGACACAGCGCTTAAGGCTTTCTCCAATGGGGATTTCGATGCAGTAGCAACTGACTTGTACGGCACTCAGAATGAAGTATACGCGATTCTTGACGATGCTGAATCAGACCTTGAAAAGCGAAAGGAAGCTGTCAAAAAAGGCATGGCAGACCTTAGCTCGGAGCTGAAGCTTGCACTTTCATCGGACAGTCAGGCGGCTATGGACGATGTGTTCGAGTCGATTGGAGAACTTTACGAAAAATCGCAAATCGCAGGAGTTGACGCAACTGAACTCATGACAGACGAAATGCGCGACAGCATTCAGAAAATGCTTGACGCAGGTTTTGACGTTACAAAACTCGGCGAGTGGTTCGCAAATTCGGGCATAAAGACAAGCGATGTTTTCAATGGAAATTATGTTGATATTGTTCAAAAACAGCTTGACAAGGGCTATGATGTCACGAAGCTGCTCGAATGGGGCATGAACTCAGGCAGCCTTACGGGAGATGACTTCTGGCGATTTTACGACCAGAACTGTCAGAACGGTTTTTCCACCACTTTCGGCGATGGTGAAAACAGTCTTTCCAAGGGGATACTTGAATGGGCACGAAGAAATGGTATAGACGCAGGAGAACTTTTCGGAGAAAATTACTCTCACACTGTGAGCGAATGGACGCGTTGGCTGTATGATAACAACAACCTTATCCAGAAAAGTATCAACAGTGCGTCAGACGCACGGCTTTACAAGAACGGCGCATACAGTATGAACGCTGTAGGCGGTATCATATCAAACGCAGGATTCGGACGCGGTATTGTTGCTGAATCGGGTCCGGAGCTGCTGGAGATCATCAACGGCGGCGTTAAGGTCACACCTCTTAGCCGAACTTCCAAGCTTACACCTGTTCAGGACGGCAATACACAAAAGGTATTTTACTTCAACAACACGATAAACGCAACAGTTTCGGGGCGGTATGATGTGCGCAGAATCGCCGAAGATCTCGCGGCTGAGCAGAGAGCAATCGAAACAGGAAGGGGCATGGTATGAGTTATTTTATTTTCAACGGCAAAAGCAGTGAAGATCTCGGGCTTATTGTGAAAAAGCCTATAATCCGCCCCACATGGAGCGAGAATTACGCTGAAAAGGCTCTTACGGGTGCGCTGCGCAAGATCATGCAGAAAAGCGAATATTACGAAAATTCAAGCATGACAATAGAGAGTTATGTCCACGAAGCTTCGCCTGAGAAAATGAGGGAGATATACAGTGTTCTCAAGGGAACGGGCAAGCTGTGGATATCTACTGCTCCTGATGAAGTGCTCGATGTTATAATTAATCCTCTCGTTCCGCAGGCAGTCGCACTTCTTGCGGCTGATGTTCCGATAAATGTAGTGTGCAGACCGTTTGCGTATGCACTGAATCCGACAACTGCCGACCTGTCAGGCGCAACGGATTACACCGAACTTGAAAACAAGGGTACACTGTTTTCAGCACCCGAGATCAAGTTTACGCCGACCGAATCGGAGATAACTATCGATACCAACGGCAGCGAGTTTACAGTCAGCGGACTTACGGCAGGAACCGAGTACATAATCGACAGCGAGCTGCAAGTCGTTTACTACGTCAAAAACGGCAGTAATATGGATATAACGGCGAAGAGCAAGTACGGATTTCCACTGCTTCATGTCGGAAAGAATTACATCAAACACGGCGGCAAGGCATCTGCTATGACCGTCAATGTTCGCGAACGCTGGCTATAAAGGAGGGATTCTATGACAGGAACAGGAACGCAGGCAGACCCGTATATCGTTGACACATGGGCGGATTTTGTGACGGCGGCCGGAAAGTCGGGAGTATACGTTGAATGTGCCGAGGGCGCGGTCTGGGACATGAATGATATTGCGCAAGAAGGCATAACCGCAGAGGTGAACATTAACTGCAAGTCAGTAGAAGGCAACGGAGTGACTGTAAAAAATCTCTTTTTCACATCAAACGGAAAATTGAGTTTCAAATCAGAAGTGGCTTTTACAAATGTAAATTTTTTGAATTTCCTTGTCGAAAATGGACGGTTCATCAATGTAGCAGGGAGTTCACCCCCCAGTATATCTAAATGCAAATTCAGTGGAGTTGTACAGGATTCAAATTTTGCCTACAACGCACAATCTAAGATACTCGTTTTTAATCGTTGTTCACTAAATTTGCAGTTTCAGGGCAACTCACTGCTGTATTGTGGCTATTATGTCGGCAACGGGATTGGCGGTCTCGGACTTAAATGCCAAAATTGCAATGTGCGGCTATCAGGAAGTTCTACCAATTCTTCTACGATTACGTCATACGATAGCAATTATAAATACAATTTAATTACATTTGAAAATTGTCTTATATCAGGTGTAAATCCGTTCAAGTATTTATATGTTAGCTGGGCATGGTCGTCAGGAACGTATTCATCAAAATATAGCGTATTTGATATCGTATGCAGTTCAGGTCAATTCATAACTAACGCACCACGATATTCAAGTATAGTAAATTGCATTATCAATTCCGATAAGCTAAACGGCGCAACTGTAGATACTGCAATAAAAAAGGTAACAGATGACCAACTGCATGATGCATCGTATTTGCAGTCAATCGGATTCCCGATAGGAGTTTAGTGATATGGCATGGTACATGACTGATAGCGGTTTATGCAATGATGAATTTATATCATTGCCTGCAAAACCGATAGAAAAACCGTTTCCGTATGCCCTTTGGCGCATATCGTCGTCTGTGAACAGCGGCGTACCTTACAATGAACTTCTTCCCGACATACGGGGCATTGACCTATGGGCACTGGAACGGAAACGAACGATTCACGTTTATGATCTTCACGAACCGCAGACAGGTTTTGACGGGAACGGACTTGCCATTCTCGACCCTATCGAATGCACATCTGTGCATAACGATGAACGTTGGGAAATAACGCTCCGTCACCCGTTGGACGAATGGGGCAAGTGGAAGAACCTGCTCGTGAACAACGTTTTGAAAGTTGACGGTCAGTTATTCCGCATTGATGCCAGTGATCCCGAAATCAGTGAAAGCGGTCGCGAGATAAAAGTTCATGCAAAGCATATTTCGTATGATCTGAATGATTTGCTGATACACTTTGCGACTTTCGATGGCGGCAATGCAGAACGGTTCATTCAGTTCGCGCAATCGTCCGTTGAGGGGCAATGGGAAAAGGAATGGGCACACACGGAGCAGTATGAGTTTGAGGGGCATTCCGACATTGAGACAGTTCTCGGTGCGGAAGAGTATGTAAATGTCACGTTCTGGGGTGCTATGGTCGGCGCTGACAACAGCCTGATGAATCGCTATGGCGGTGAACTTTACCGCGATAATTTCTATTTCAGTATCAACAACAGAATGCAGTATGCCCACGATAATGCGTTTTACCTGCGGTATTCACTGGACATGGTGAAGATCGTGCAAAAGGTGGATTACAGTGACTTCTGCACGGCGCTGTACTGTTATGACAACTACGGTCAGATGTGGGGCATTACAAACGTTGCTATCAACGACAGAATGCACCACGCGATCAGCCGCATGGTGCAGTTCAATTATTCTGAGTGTGATATGGACAGACTTATCGCAGACGGAAACGCGTACTGGAAAACAGTCTGCTATCCTAAAATCACCTATGAAATTGAAATTGCGGCACTGAAAGACGATGAGCGGTATGCCGATTTTGTTGACCTACAGAATTACAATTATGGCGATTCAGGCACTATATACTGCCCCGAGCTTGACATCAACGAAGTTCAGAAAATCACCGAGGTGGAAAAAGACGAGCTGACAGGCAACATTACAAGAATGGTTCTCGGAAACCTCGCGTCATCGTTCGTTCGTCCGCGATACATGGGCAGCACGATCACGAGCGGCAATTCAGCAGCAGACAAGCAGAACCGTGCGGTTCAGGAATCCGTTATCACAACCGACATAAATGGAATGGAACAGTTCCCGATATGCAGGGCGGAAATAATGAAGATCAGCAAACTGGAGGGGAAATAATGAGCACGACATACACGGAAAATTATCAGTTAGGAATGCAGGAAAACCACAACGACAAATTCAGCATGGCGGTCATAACCGAGAACGCAAAAATTATTGACGGTTTGCTAAAAGCACACGAAAAGCATATTGTTAGATTCATTGACGGAGATTCGAGAAAGAACCTTCTTCCCGTTAATGATGTGAGTTTTACTGCCACAAGTTCAGCAAAGTGGTACGAAATTAAGCTCCAGCAGCCCATTCCAAAAGGCAAGTATATGCTGAGTTTCGGCAACATTTCATCTACTGACACGGACAGTACAACGTGCAGGATCATGTTTTTTTCGGCGAACTGGACAGACACACTGACAGACATTCAGGCTGAACGCGGCGAGAATCTGACGCAGGAAATCAATTTCGCAAAAGACTGTGCTATCATTCGATTTTGCGCAGCATCAACAGCGACAGGCGGCGTTGACGACACTCTGACATTCACAGACGCTATGATATGTGACAAGGACATTTATGATATTACCGCTAAATACGTCCCGTATTCGCCGACATATCAGGAACTTGTCGCGCGGGTGACTGCGCTTGAAACTTCAACAACATCAGAGGAGGCAACAGTATGAAATACATAATCATGATATTAATAATCATCGGACTTGCATTAGCCGATTACGTCACAGGATTCATCAAGGCGTACTGCAATGACGACATATGCAGTGCCAAGATGAGAAAGGGCGGTCTGAATAAGATTGGCGAAATCGTTGTAATGGTGACAGTCTGCGGACTGGATATCGGCATACACGAATTAGGCAAATACTATCAGGCTGAGGAGCTGTCCGACATCGCAGGCATTGTGACGGCGGTTTTAGTTTTCACCTACATCACCGTCATGGAAATTGTCAGCATTTTCGAGAACTATGCTGAGATCAATCCCGATGCACAGTGGGCACTGAAAATAATTAAAAAGCTGAAAAACTTCAACAATAGGAGGTAATGATGGCTGCAACAAGTCAGAACAAAGAAAAATTTGAAGATTACGAGGGCTTTGTTGAAAAATTTAATTATAAGAAAACTACAGACGATTGCTACACACCTGAAACAGTGTATACTGCTGTTGCGGATTGGTGTGCAAAAGAATACAGCATTGACAAGTCAAACTTTGTACGTCCATTTTATCCGGGCGGTGATTACAAATCATTTGACTACAGTGGGAAGATAGTGGTTGATAATCCGCCCTTTTCAATATTATCACAAATAATACAGTTTTACACTGAACATAATATAAAGTTTTTCCTATTTGCTCCCACTTTGACATCGTGCAGATACGGTGACTTCTGCACTGTTCTTGTTGTCGGGGTTAGTATTACCTATGCTAATGGCGCAGTCGTTGACACATCATTCGTAACAAACTTGGAACCGCACGAGGTAAGAGCAAGAACAGAACCCATGCTGTACTCCGCTGTAAAATTGGCAAATCAAGCCAACTTAAAAGAGCAGAAGAAACAGATGCCCAAGTACATATATCCGCTTGAACTTGCAACTACTGCGACAATGTGTCCTTACTCACGCCTCGGAATTAATTTGTGTATTCCAAGAGCTGAAAGCGTTAGAGTATATTCTCTTGATTCTCAAAAAAAGGCAGGAAAAGCAGTGTATGGTAGCGGTTGGCTTGTGTCTGAGCGCGTTAAAATGGAGCGAGAAAGAGCGGAACGAGAAAGAGCGGAACGAGAAAGAGCGGAACGTGAGAAAGCGGACAAGTGGGAACTGAGCAAACGTGAACGTGAAATAATATCAAATTTAGGTAAATAAGGAGGAATTTGAGGACGTTGCTGAGAGCTACCCAAAGCTTGCAGCAGATGAACTGAAAAAAATTAAGGAGATGATAAAATGAGACTTTCAGAACATTTCAACAGCAACGAGTTCAAGTGCAAGTGCGGCTGTGGTGGGAACAAGGTCCAGACTGAACTTGTGCAGAAACTTGAACAGCTCTATTCGCTTATGGGCGCGAGCATGATAATTATCAATTCGGGATATCGTTGCTCTGTTCATTCCGTCCGTGTTGGCGGTTCTGCGCACGATGCCCACACGCTTGGACTCGCTGCCGATATCGTGGTGGCAAAGCAAGACGGTACACGCTACAGCGGATATGATATTGCAGAAGCGGCAGAACGTGTCGGTTTCAACGGCATAGGAGTTATGAATGGTGCTTGCCACGTTGATATACGAACGGCTCAGACATATTCAAATGGGCACTGGTTTGGCGATGAGACTACTGGCAACAACAACGTCAAGACTTTTCAGCGCGGAACGAAATTTCCAAGCAGTCAATCTTTAACCAAATCTCTCTCAGAAATTCAGCAGCTACAGTCACTACTCGGCGTTAATGCTGACGGCATTGTTGGTTCAAAAACACTCGCAGCAGCTCGTAAGCAGTCTATACGATACGGCACAAAGGGAGAAATTGTAAGGTGGGTACAGAACCGCATGAATTCTCTTGGCTTTAATTGTGGAACTGCTGACGGCATTGCAGGAAAAAACACTATGAACGCGCTTAATTCATGGCAGAAAGCCCATGGTTTGGGTGTGGGCTACTTTGGCGGCACAGACTGGGACAGGCTCATAAACTGACGGAAAAACGGCAGGGGATAGTTTCCTCTGCCGTTTTTTTGACCATTAAGAGATAACGCATGAAAGTATGTGGGAAAAGATAATAAATTAAAATTTACGTTACCTCTACATTCTATTATACCTATAACTCGCGGGAAGTCAAGACCGCGCCAAAAAATAATTGTCGAATTTTGGCGAATAAGTAGTAACAAGAAGATACAATGCCTAAAATCATATCTTTGTTCAATTTAGACCACCTAACTGCTCAAGGATATGATTTACATTTTATAAAGAATTTCGATTATTCCTTTTGGTTTAATATAAGTGATTCTGTCAACCAATCCTCTGAGGGTGTAGTTCTTCAGGGCTTCGCTTGTCTCGTCACTTTCAAGAATTTCCAGCGATGCCATTATTTTCCTTGAAATAATTTCCTTTATATCTTTGTCAGACTTGGGAAGAACCTTGGCGGCTTTGGCTTCGAGTTCAGCTATATGGTCTTGAATTTTCTGCTTAGCAGTCTTATATTCGGCAAGTGTATCAACTCCTGCTTCGTAAGCCTCTCGCACTCGAGCGAGCTTTTTCTTTTCACGCGCGATCAGGCTTGAAAAGTCGGGAGCGGATGAGCTTGAAGATCCTGTTGGCTCGACAGCTACTTCAAAATCCTGAGATTTGGCATCGGATCTAAGTTTTTCCAGAACTGCTGCATTTATTTTTTTAACTGTGATACTATGTGATGTTTTGCATACACCTTTTGCATAGTTGTGGCATTGCAAGGATTTAGCCGCAGACTGATTGACGAGAGTAGCTCCGCACGCGCTGCAACGTACTATGCCTTTCAGCATAAACTCGGACGGGGTTTGTCTTGCGTGCTTAGGATATCGCTGTTTCAACTCAGAACGTTTTCTTTGGGCTTGTTCAAATGTTTCCGTGTCAATTATAGGCACATGATTTCCGTTGACTATAAGAGTGTTCTCAGCGTCTTGGTGATAGTGGTCGCTGATGTTTTTTTCTTTACTACGGCGGAGTTTTCCTATGTAGACAGGATTTGTAATAATGTATTCGATTGCGCGGTTTTCAAAAAAATTGCCTTTTGCAGTTCTCAGCCCCAAATCATTAAGTTCCCGTGCAATTTCCCGTGTGCCTTTACCTGCAATAAAATCAGCAAAAATTTTTTGAACTATGGGCGCTGTTTCAGGGTCGGGAGCAAAAATTCCATCTTTCATCATATAACCGTAGGGCGGCTGAGAAACAACACCGCCGCGGGAGAATTTTTCAGTCATGCCGCGCTTGACTTCTTCTGCAAGATTCAGGCTGTAATATTCGTCCATAGCTTCGATAAGAGCCTCGATGAGAATGGACGTGTTATCATCTCCGAGCTGTTCCGAGATAGATACAACATCTATGCCGCATTGCTTGCGGAGCATGGACTTATAAACAATACTGTCCTGCCGATTTCGGGCAAAGCGTGAAAATTTCCACAACAGTATCACGTCAAATGGTTTGGGCTTGATCTTGGCTGTACCGATCATGCGCTGGAATGACGGACGTTTATCTGCTTTTCTGCCGCTGATTCCCTCATCGACAAAAATAAATTCTTCCGGCAGTATCATGTCATGGTCCTTGGCATACTTACGGATAGCTTTTATCTGAGAATCGGGGGAGTACTCGATCTGATCATCGGTTGATACTCTTATATATGCCGCTGCGGTCTGCATGGTCATCACCCCACTTTAATAATTATCACTGCTCAATACGTCCAGATGCCGCCTGTATCGCTTCGGAATATTGATACCTACAAGATATCCTATTGAGTGCAGAAAGTCGGAAATAACGGCAAATCCGTCCTTGTAAAAGGCTTCTATGCGCTTATCCTTGAAAGGAATGTTCTTATAATCGGGCGGGCATACAAACGTCCAGTCCGCTCCGTTCTTGTCAAGGACGATACGGAAGAACTTATCAATATCAGTATCTTTGTATCCTGCTTTCATGAGGAGGATATGGTGCTCCACAGCCTCGTCTATTTGGCTCATAATCGCTGTTTTGCCGTCAAATGATATAAGTACGAGCAGCGGCTCATCGGCTCTCACAGCCGCATTTACGCTCTCCTCTGAGGGGTATCTGATTATATCCATTCATTTGCTCCTTCCCTTTTCTTGAATCAATGAAGTTGCCGATTCTTCTGTAAAATCCGCCGTCCACTAATATCGCGGTTGTCACTTCAAATTTGTCGTGCTCTTTCATTTTTTCACTTCCTTAAAAAACTAAAAGCCCTCGGGGTCGTCGCTTCCCTTATAGTGGGAGGATTACTGCCGAAGGCTTACTATTAAATATATGTGATTCAATCACAACTACATTATATGCTATCTTCGGCAAAAAGTCAACTTTAATTAAAAATGTTAAACGCAAAACTGTAGGGTTGCACAAAAATGTGCATTGATTTCTATGTATCATTACAATATTTCAACTCACACGCCTCATGCGAGGCGTGACGACTGTCGGCATATTCTTGCTTGCACCGGATTTGATATTTCAACTCACACGCACCTCGTGGGGGAGGTGGGACATTTATGTTTGCGGCAGTTCTGCTGTGCCTATTACGCGACCGACACAAATGATTTCTCCGTCCTCGGGGTATATATCAGGGTATTCATCGTTGTGTGAAATCAAACGATCTTTGCCTTTTTCTTTTATATATCCCTTATTGTTTTGGATAAACAATCCGATTTTGCCAACGGGGACATCTGTATCAGATACCACATATACAATATCGCCGTTCTGGTATGTTGGTTCCATACTGCGACCGTCAATCTCGACGGCGAAATCCGCCTTTTGCGCTTCGGGCGTGTCAACGACCTCTAAATCTTCCCAATTATCGGCGTCCTCTAAGTCGTATCCGCAACCTGCCGATACCTTGTGTACGCTGAAACGCTTGAAAACAATGATTTTCGGCTCACCTGCCATACCTCGCTTGGCAGCTTCGCCCAACTGTATCATTGTGTCCATAATGATCTGTCGTATATTTTCGGGCAGCTTGCAGTACAGATCTAAGGCTTCTTTCTCGCCGATAGCCAGATTCAACATGGCTATCGGATTTTTTTCGGATTCACGTCCGAGCAGATAGTCAACAGTTACGTTAAAATGATTTGCAAGTACTATTAAACCGTCTGCATTAGGTTCAGATGTACCATTTTCATATCGCTGATACGCCTGCTGTGTTACTCCGACTATTTTGGCGATTTCAGATTGGCGTTCATTTTTGGATTCGCGTAACTTTTTTAATATAGCGCCACGTTCTGATCTATCCATAAAATCATCTCCTTTCAATAAGATTATACAACAAAACTGTGTACAAAGTCAAGAGTTAGAGTGTAATACGATTCAAATTACATCAAATATTTGTAATATAGTACTAAAGAAACACAGTATTTTTGTAAATTACAACAAAAATGTGTTTTGCTCATTGACTTTTACACAGAAATGTTGTATACTATGATCACGGAAGGAGGGAAGAGGCGAGAAAAAAGCCGCCCGTACTGGTAATACGGACGGCTGGTGAGAATTAGCAGTTTACTGCTCTCTCGGATTCTTTAATCTTGATGTTGCTTATGTAGTACACGAATTTGGTGTTATCACCAAACTTGCACTCAACATCAAAGCTGACACACTGCATTGCGCTGAACGATTCAATAAAGCAGTTGTCATACTTTCCGACGGTGAAAGCCACCGGAAGATTAGAAGAATCAATCATTCTCCAATTCAATCTGCTGAAAAATTCGTTCTCAATAGCAGAATAATCAGCGGAATTGGATTCAACAGAGAAGTTGGCTATTTTCATTATCTCACCTCCTCTCTATCCACATTATACCAAATATTGGTGCTCAAAACAAGGGTACAAGAAAAAGGAGGTGAGGAAAATGAGACTAAAGCTTGAAGGTGCTGATGAGGTTCTTGCAAAAATTGCAAGAGCCAAAGAAATCACAAGAGAACTCAATGACATAGCGTATTCGCTTATGCCGCTCTTGCAGATCGAGTATGTTCCCGAGGAAAGCAAAGAAAACAAGGAAAAGACCGAATAAAAAAGTAACCGTCCGTATTTGCGGTACGGACGGCTCACTGACAGGAGGCAAGAATGAAGATTAACAACAACCAGTTTACCAGTCTGGAAAATAAAATGATTAATATAGAAAATCTGATTTCCGTATTGATAAAAAGAGTGTCGAATGACAGCACACCGCCTAAGGCGTGGCTGCCACTTGAGTTAAATGATGAAGCACAGGAACTCAGGAGAAGAAATCCCGAAGTTTTTGACTATGTTTTTAAGATTTTGAAACTGTATTTCTGCTAAGCCAGTGCAAGAACTGAAATCGCGAGTGCAATTATTGAAATAACAACAGGAAACCAAAAACGAATATTATCACGTTTTTCCCATTTGAGAAAGGCTTTCCCTAATTCTGTAATCATTATTTTATTGCCTTGTGGGATACGATTACCTATTTCATCTGTTCCATACTGCTGATAGCAGATAAAATTCTGATTAAGCAAATCTTGAAAATAATCGCAGTAAACAGCAACTTTACCTCGTTTGATTTTCTTTAAAAGCTTTCGTTCTGATTTGGTTAAAATGTAATTTGAAAAATCTGTTGTTATCATGGTATACACCTCCTCTCTGCTCAAATTATAGCAGAGAGGAAAGGAAAAAGTCAAGAAAGTGCCGACAATCATCACAGGCGTTGCTTTAGCCAAGCGTCTCGGTACGACCTGTGAAGAGTTGGTAGATTAAAAGGGGGTGAGACCGACATGATTGACTTAGAAGCCAATAAGATTTTTACTGAAGAAATACTTCCTCTCGTTACAAAAGCATTTTCATCAATAACGGCAGAACTTGCGCAACATCATGGTTGTTTAAAAGATGAAGATGAAACTTTCAAGGAATTTTACGAAAGTAAAGCAAAGATGTTTACTTCTGACTTTAAGAATTATGTGGAGGGGACAGCAAAACTCCAGTACGAGTTTTTAACTGGTCGCGAAAAGCAAAGCGAAATCACAGATTATTCAAGTAATGAGTAATGTGGTTTGTCGCTACAGAAGTGATTACCGAAAGAGAAGCGCCACCGATGCCTTTAAGAATATCTTTTGTTTTTTCCCAAATCTTTTTTTCTCTAACGGTGTCCAAAAATTGATGTCCTTCATAAGTTAAGCCGTAACAATAAATATCTAATATACGAGTATCACAATCATAGATTTGACCGTCAATTAATTCAGCTTCGATTCCCATTTTTAATGTGTATGCAATTTCGGCTTTTGAGAAATTGAGCATATTTTGGACAAAAAAGCTAAGGTTAAGCATACTATGGCTCAAATCATCGTCCCATTTGAGGTTTTCTTCGATGCACAAAAGCATTTCACGAAGGCAATCATAATCTAATTTCATAACATTCACCCCCTTCCTTGATTCTATTATATCAATGGCAGAGGGTGAAATCAAGGAGGTAAAGTAAATGAACGACTTAATCAAAGTCAACTACGACAACGCAGACCGTCCGACAGTATCGGGCAGAGAGCTTCACGAGGCTCTTGAGGTAAAAACAAAATATGCCGATTGGTTTGGCAGAATGACGGAGTACGGATTTACCGAGGGTGAAGATTACACTCGCTTCTCAGTTTTGAGCAGCGAAAATCAGCATGGTGGTCAGAACAAAATCGACCACGCAATCACGATCCCTATGGCAAAGGAACTCTGTATGCTCCAGCGCACTGAAAAGGGCAGTTTCTTCCGCAAGTACTTCATCAAGGTAGAAGAAGCTTGGAACAGCCCCGAGATGATTATGAAGCGCGCTCTTGAAATTGCCAACAGCAGGGTCAAGGAACTGCAAATCAATGTTGCAAACCTTACGGTAGACAATGAGATCATGCGCCCCAAGGCAGAGTATTTCGATGAACTGGTTGACCGTA
>ERZ1034973.604-NODE-604-length-24440-cov-12.110191_pt1 | contig 24440 bp, 16 predicted proteins | sample MGYA00520686_ERZ1034973 | MGnify/ENA primary metagenome ERZ1034973 (study PRJEB33766, sample SAMN09781775) | gut metagenome | biome: gut microbiome | host: Homo sapiens | place: Madagascar | study: EMG produced TPA metagenomics assembly of the PRJNA485056 data...
AACTTCTTGTTGCTTCTGCCTTCTCTGGCTTTGCAAGGTATTCCTCAGAATTGAATAAATCGGACATATCACATCCATTGTAGTACTTATCCCAGAGTTCCTTCATCTCAGGGAACTTCTCACAGTATTCAGCAAAAAGCTTATTCCATTCTTCTTCCGGTTCAGCCATTCTTACAGCTATCTCTTTATAATGGTCATATACTTCCTGTGGTACTTCAAAATCACCCTTGCATGGCCAGTTAAGATTTTCCTTAAGTGCTGCAACATTATCAATACCAAGAGGCTCACCGTGTGCGCTTGCCTTACCCTGCTTTGCAGGACAGCCGTATCCGATAAGTGTATTAACCTTGATAAGTGAAGGTCTTTCTTTATCAGCCTTAGCCTCCTCAATAGCTTTACCGATAGCTTCAATATCATTGCCATCAGCAACCTCGATTGTCTGGAAGCCAAATGCTTCAAATCTCTTCATTACATTTTCAGTAAATGCAATATCTGTGCTTCCCTCAATTGATATATTGTTAGAATCGTAGAATACAATAAGCTTTGAAAGGCCTAATGTTCCTGCAAGTGAGAAACACTCTGATGAAATACCTTCCATCATACAGCCGTCTCCACCAAGTACATATGTGTAATGGTCAACTACATTGTATCCGTCTTTATTGAATACTGACGCAAGATGTGCTTCTGCCATAGCCATACCTACTGCCATAGCCATACCCTGTCCAAGAGGTCCTGTTGTTGCTTCAACACCAACTGTATGACCATATTCCGGATGTCCAGGTGTCTTAGAACCCATCTGTCTGAAATTCTTTACATCATCTAATGAAAGATTACCAATTCCAAGTAAATGGAACAATGAATAAAGAAGCATTGAACCATGTCCTCCAGAAAGAACGAATCTGTCTCTGTTCTCCCATTCTGGATCAGCCGGGTTGTAATTCATATGGTTAGTCCATAATTCATAAGCTGTTGGTGCAGTTCCAAGTGGAAGTCCAGGATGTCCTGAATTAGCCTTCTGGATTGCATCTGCTGACAATACCCTGATTGCATTAATTGACATTTCATCGATGTTAGTCATATTTTCCTCCCTGTGTAAGCACATCTGTGCATAATATTATAAGTTATCTGTCTTTAAAATCTGCCTCTGTCAAGAATATAACATCACCATTCTCGCTTCTCTTCTTCTTAAGTCCGCCAAAGAATCTTCTTGATGCTCTTCTTTCAGAGTTGACAATTGCCTGATTGATTATTTCCTTGATATCATCAAGTTTAATATTATCATTCACATTATGAAGTTTGTCAATCTTAAGATACAGTTCCAGTAATGCATCATCATCAACCTCATACTGTCTCTTTCTTGCGAATCTCTTCGCCATCTCAACAAGCTCATTAACTGTGTACTGCTTAAGAACAATTCTGTGATTGAATGTCTTGGTAAGCTCAGGATTAAAGTTGATAAGAACATTCATGTCTGTATCTGAATCTTCAAATATGACAATCATTCTTCCTGTATCCTGTTCAAGACAGTTAAGCAGTTCATTAATTCTCTTAGGCTGGATTGTTCCTGCGCCTTCAACGATAAGAGCTGTTCCCTTAAGTCTTCCCATTGCCTTGGCAATACCTCTCTGGTTAATACTCTCTCCTGATGTCTTAGCAATCTTCTTTGGCTGGTCTGGATATAAAGTATTAATAGCTCTTATTATAGTTCTTGCAAGGTCTGTCTTATCAGAACTTGAATTACCAGAAATAAGAATATTTCCTGATGCTGATGAATTCATCTGCATTTCATCGTCAATTGTATCGAAAAGATCAGCTAACTGTTCCTCAAGTCCTGGCATATCTCTGTACTTTCTGAATATCTTTGCCAGCTCTCCTGTAAGCTTCTTCTCTATCTGCTCAGTTTCTTCAATCTCTTCTTCCATAGTCAATGGCTGTTCTTCTTCCTGTCTGGTGAATGGAATTACTGTTTCTTCCGGCTCAACACCTGCAGCTACCTCATCTAGTACAACAGCCTCCTCACCTTCTTCTTTATTGTCTTTATTATCAATATCTTCATTCATAATTGAATTGATATCTGAAATCATTGATTCTGACACAGTTGGTATCTGTGCTGTAACTAAAGGAATATCTTCATTCTCTATAGCAGTTGCTGCCTGCTCTAGTCTCGCTGCAGCCTTACCTGTTCTTATTGCAAGATCCATTCTCGCTGAATCAACTGCCATCTGTGCAAGAGCTGCTCTCTTTGCTTCCTCCTTATCAATCTCCTTACCATCAGCCAGTGCTTCTGCTTTCTTCTGCTCTACAAGCTTTTCATAAGCTGCACTTTTCTCGTCTTTCTCATCAAGATAACGCTCAAGCTCTGACTTGGAGAATTCCTTAGTATCCTGCTTGCCATACTTTTCTTCTCTTACAGACTGCATCCACTCTGTTATATCCATCTGGCCTTCAATCTGGTCATCATCTTCCTGAGCTTCTGCATCATCATTAACAACCTGTTCAGCTACAGGAGCCGGAGTCTTAACCTCCTCTGCATGCTGTTCTTCCTTATTCTTAGAAGCTGGTACAAATGTCTTAACATCAGCATCTTCTTCCTCATCACCGAACAAGTCACTCATCTTGGCAGCAAGCTCTTCCTGAAGATTTCTTGTATCATATAAATTGTTATATTCAGGTACAGGAACATTAATATCTATATTCTCTGCTTCCTTATTGATTCTTTCCTCAGCTTCTTTTCTCTGTTCAGCTTCGTCTTCTTTATTGATCTGCTCATAATTATCAGCTAATTTCTGCTTTGCATTCTCAATAAGCTCCTTAAGTGAGACATTTGCCTTATTAATCTCGCTTGAGAAATTCTTCTCTCCATCTTTGCTAAGTGTCTCAGAAACCTCTGGCTTCTCCACCTGAGGAGTCTCTATCTTAGACATAACAACAGAGCTGTCCTTAGTATTATCTGCATCTTCATCCTTATTCAGAGCTTTCATTAAAAATGCTTTGATATCATCATTCTGGTCGTTCTGTACAAGGTCTATTGAAAGAGGTCCTTCCTCCTGTTCCTTAGCAAACTCAGGAACATTCAGACTTACCTCTGGCACTGGCTGTTTACCAGTTGATTTCTGTTCTTTCTCATCTTCTTCACGGAAAACATCTTCAACTTCATCTCTCTTAAGATTAGCAAGTTCCTTCTGCTTTGCAAAAAGCTCTTCCTTAGTTGCCTCTATATCTTCCTTTCTTTTTCTTACATCTTCTAAGATACCTTTCTGTGTCTTAGTAAGAACAACACCAAGCTTTTCCTTTAACTGTACTGCTTTCTCAACGTATATACCATCCTGAAACCACAGAACGATATTATCACATGTCTTAATACATTCTTCTTTTCTTCCAGTCTTATAATACAGCTTTGCAAGCTCATACATATACTTCTCATCAATCTCATGCTCCCTGTAATCCTCTAAGATTCCTACAAGTTCATTATCTGATGCATTCTGTGCCTTTCTAAGGTCATAATACAGGATGAATCTGCTCACATCATGCTGTGAAGATTTGCTGTATTCTTCATAAAGCTCGTTAGCATTATCAAAATCTCCAACTTTAATAAAGAATTCAGTAAGCTTATAAACCAGCTTTCTTCCGCCAAGGTTTCTGTTATAAGCAAGAATTGCCATGTCTCTTGCTTCTTCATAGTCCCCGACTGCTTCCTGTACATTAATGGCTGTGGCAAGTGCCTGCCAGTCTTTAATCTTAGTCCAGTTAATATCCTTAGCTATGGCTGCCGCTTCTGTGTATTCCTTTTTCGCTGCCAGCTTCTTAATCTGGTCTATCTTAATTCCTAATTCGTATTTATTCATGATTATATATTCCTCATTCCAATGCTTACTTGATGAATGTTGTGAATAATTTATTTATCGCATTTTACAACTCATTAAAGTTTAGCACAGCCTAAGTTCATTGTAAACCAAGTTCACAGAATTGTTACAAATATGTTACAAAAAATCAAATGTAGCCTGTTCGTAATCCATTCTCGTGTATTCCAATTCTGATTCCTTCGTGCTGCTGTAATAATCAACAACCACAGTCTGCTGCCTTGAATCTACCAGCTTCTGACCTAGTATGTAATTAACATCGAATCTTCCTGTAATAGCAGGAGTTGCACCTCTTGCCGGAACAATAAGCTGGACATGATTAGTTGCAAGCAGCTTGAATATTGGCTCCCATATGTATATATCCTTTGCCGCACCGAATGGGTTATCTATGAATATTGTCTTACCCTCAACACCTTCATTACCTGAAGAATTCATATTAGATATGTAGTTGATAATCGCAATAAGGAACTGGATATATATACCCTGTGACTGTCCTGTTGAGCCAACCGCTTCCTCATATCTTAAATAACGGCTCTGGTCCTTGATCCTCTCTCTCTTATACAGATTAATTCTGATTGAATTCATATCTGTGACAATAACTGAGAAAAGTCTCTTCCATGACAGTCTGTTTCTTATATACTTGAGTCTTTCCGCAGGCTCCTTAAAGCTTTCCGCCATGAATACAGTTTCATCAATATATTCAGACATCTTTTCCTTATATAATTCTTCCTTTATATAAGGAATCTGCAAACTGATTATTGCAATCTGTTCTCCGTCAAGATTGATATTAGACAACTGTGGCAGACGGTCAAGCTCAGTCTTAATATTACTGCATGTCTGGATACAACGATTTTCAAAGTTATCCTTAATCATCTGCATATCCTCTATACCCTTGGCAATGCGGTCTTTTTCTAACTGTATAAATGTGTTCGTCTCATTTAACGATTCAATCATACTTCTGGTCTTAGCCACATTTTCAGGAACATTAAGTGATATCCTTACTTCATCAGCAAGCTCGACTGCATTAAATCCGTTAAGCAGGTCAATAAGCTTAGATTTATTCTTATTAAATTCATCAACCTTCTTATACTCTAATCTGGTAATTGAAGCATATTCTTTATGAACAGCCTCATATTCTGTAAGATTAGCTGTAATTCCCTGTGCATCCTCAGGACGGAATTCTTCTGGAACATGCATGCCCGCATCAGACACGATTCTTTCAAGGTCTTTTCTGCATACAAGAATGTCTTTTAATGAATCAGACATCTGTCTGCGTGTCTTTTCCTGAACCTTGGTGTTATCCTCTAACTTCTTAATAAGTACCTTGTGCTGTGTAATGAATTCATCCGGGTCATCGCATGGGAATTCATTAAAGCTTCCATAATTATTCTCAATCTGGTTAATACCATGTGCGATACTTCCCTCAAGTCTGTTAAGAAGTGCTTCCTGTGACTCAAGCTCTTCCCTTACAGAATCACTGCTCTTCACAAGATTATTAAGAGCATCCTTGGCATTCCTTAACTGCTGTGAACCTGCTGCCATAATCTCACCGGCTTCATACTTTGCCTTAATATCGTCAAATGTATAACCTCTGTACTCTATTGCATCACGACATTTGTTCATAGATGCAGACAGATGGTTCATCAGCGCCTGCTTATCTGCAAAGTCACTGTTCTTCTGTGAAAGTGCTGTCTTTAATCCGGTGAATCTGCTCTCTATTTCATCCTTATCAAGACGGTATGTATCGTCATCGATTTCTATTGAAACATTTTCATCATAATAAGGTGCGTACTGCTCCTCCCATGACTTAATGATTTCATCATATGCCTTTCTTGTACTGTCCTCGAAATCTCTCGCGGTATCATACTCAGAATTAGCAGAAGCTGCTGCCTCCTCGCACTCATATATGCGGTTTCTTGCACTGTCCACATCAGCCTTCAGTCCCTTTAAGCGCTCATACTTTTTATCTATAGAAGTATTCATCTCCATAATACGCGAGAGCAGGCTGCATGCTGTTTCCTTCTCTTCTATATCATCTCTTGTCTGTGCGAGGTTCCTTGAAAGCTGCTCTTTAACCTCATTTAACACACTTCTCTTCTTCTCAGCCTCAATAATTGCAGCCTCGCTGTCAGCAATCTTTAATCTGATTGCTTCTGCCTCGGACACATCCACCTTTCCAGACACAGCATTATATACAAGTGCAAATGTATAATCATTCCACACAAGCTCCATTCTGTCGGCCAGCTTTCCTGCCTGCGCCTTATGCGACTCAAGCTCCTCCTGTGCAAGCTTAATCTGTGTCTCAAGCTTTGCCTCATCACGCAGGAACGACATATCCTTTAATGCGAATACAATCAGGTCTTTGTTAATCTCTAACTTAGTATCAATAAGCACCTGCTCGCTTATAACAGGATAAGCAACCGCACCCTTGCCAAAATCCTTAAGCATCTCATCTGCTTTGATTCTCTCGAAATCGTTCTTTATTATAAATGCGTACTCAACGAAAGGTGTTCTCTTTAATACATCTCTTTTCTGTCCTGCATTCAGGGCTGCGAACCACTCATGACCCTCAACAACATCTGAACCATACTGGCTCTCAAGGTATTCCTTAAGCCTGTCTCTTTCAGGACTCTTACAGATATATGTTCCCTTTCTTGCATTGTCAATAAAGCTATCAAGTTCCTGGGCTGCCTTACTCTCTTCTGTATATTCACTGCGCATCTTCTGGTAAGTCTCAAGAATAACCGAAAGCATTGCCTCGTCATTATCTGCACTGTATATTTCACGGATTTTGCCCATGCGCTCGTTATCAGCATTTCCAGCCTCATCAGCCTTTTCAAGCTTTTCTGACTGCTCTGTAAATATATCAATAAGTGCTTTATTGGCAGATATTGTCTCATTAAGTGACATTAACTGCTGCTGCACATCATTGAATTTTTCGGACATTCTTGTCTCTTCATTCTTTAACAGTTCTTTATCCCTGAATGACTTATCATATTCTTCAGACGCATTTTCACATACGACAGTTCCTGCCTCTGATAAAGATGCTCCAAGCTGTGCCTGTAATTCCTGTATCTCATTCTCAAGATTATCAGAAAGACTACCAAGACCTGCCGCCTCTTTGTCAGCATTTCTAAGGTTATCCTTAGACTCTGATAATCTGACTTCCAGAGCCTTAACACGGTTAGCTGCTATATCAAGCTTTTCCTTAAGTCTTCTGGTCTCTGTCTCATAGAATTTTCTGTAACCTGCAGCAAGTATCTTTAACTCTGCTGTTATATCCGTATCTTCTCTTAATCTGTTATCTATCGCAATCTGAAGTCCTTTATAAGACTTCTCGTATTCTGCATAATCTTTATAATCACCCGCAGACTCCATCAAAGAAAGCTTTCCTCTTGCCTCTTCAATTGCAGCGTTCTTGAGTTCAAGTGCCTTTCTTGTCTCATTAACAAGGCTCTCAACTCCTGCCATCGAATTCTTTTCAGACATAACCTCTGCAACTGCTATAGCTTCCTTCTCGTGTGCAAGCTCATCATACATCTTAGTGATAAGGTCATCCTGACTCTTAAGTTCCTTATCCTTCTTATCACTTTCCCGCATAGCAACAAGAAGCAGGTCATATAGCTGCTTCTCTATTTCTTCTTTTCTGTTGTAAAATGCTTCATATGTCGACAGATATTCTTTAAAACTGTCGATAGCTGCAATCTGGCTGTCATATGCTCCAAGCTGTGAGTGTTTCTTTGAAAGCTCCACTAACTTGTCCTTAATATCCATAAGAGTCTGCGCCATCATGCCCTCGTCATTGTCAACTGACAGCTTGTTATTGAAGGATTTCTGGATAATCTCTTCTATAAGCAGATCCTCAACAACCTTACGGCTTGTCTTATAATTTGACTCGAAATATGTTCTTACATGTCCCTCTGTCTTGTTAATTCCACGCACAATTTCCCATGCACTCTCATATATTCCGTAGTTGCTTATGAAGCTCTGGTAATCACCTTTTCTGTCAAATATCTTAACAACATATTTGTACCCGCCCTTCTCAAGGTCACGAAGATAAGCCTTAAGTCCGTTATATGTAATTCTCTCTCCATTACTTACAAGTGGAAGATTCTTAATATCGTTATCGCCAAACTCCCTGTAGAATATGCAGTAATTAAAGTATTCAACACTTGCTGTCGGTGCAGCTGTCTGTTCCTGTCCATCCTGATTCTCATCGTCTGTGCCTCTTCCCTTTCTTGCACAGAAACCAGTTGTCATGAACCTGAAACCATCCTTCTGATAACATGGATCTAACTTCCACTCAACCAAAGAATGAATACATGTATTACCGCTTCCCTGTCTGAAAAGCTTCTCAATAGGCTGCTTGTCATCAAGTGTGCAGTTAGGAAGCATATTCTGCATAAGAAGCAGCATAAGCAGACTCTTACCACCGCCATTGGCAAGGTCATATATAGTATTCTGGCAGTTGAAGCGCATCACGAAATCGTCGTACACCTGTGTACCGAAATTATATTTAACATTATTAACTCTGATTCTGTTAATCTGTGGCATCGCGTCCTCCATTCATAAGTTCGGCAAATCGTCCTCTGTAATCATCAAAATAATTCTCTATAAGACTTCTGAATCTGTCTGTCGGATAATATCTGTCCTGACTCTCAACTAAAAGTTCCTGCACAACGCAGAAATTAAGCACAAGCTTTACCATACCCGACTTTGAATTTCTTGCTGCTCTCGCTCCTGTCTGATCCTCTACTGTTGTCACCGGAAGCTCGTCCCATGTAAGTGCTATCTGCTTAAAGCTGTTCTCCTCAACCTCATCAAGCACAAGCCCTGCGCTCTTATCGACAATACCACCTGTTGTCTTATCAACATTTTTAATGATGTCCTCAAGTCTTATGAACTCAGCATAAGTTGAACTCATTGTATCTGAATAAAACTCTGTTATTATGTTGTAGATTATGAAATACGCAAGATATAATTCTTTATTAACTCTTAACCCAAGTACATTTCTTAATTCCTCGTTGGAATATCCAAACACCCTGTTATTATCACCTGCACTCACATACAGACCATTGTTATATTCATATATGTTAAGATTAAGTTTCTTAAGTGACATATGAACGATGTCATACACTTCTGCATTATTATTGTATTCCTGATAAAGAGCTGCATTCTCGCCCCTCTCAGACACATTTTCCCCTGTGATAAGCTTGGAAACTATGTCCAGCGCCTTATCTAGATTTCTATTCTCCATGTGCTTCCTTTCGTACCAATTCAACATCTGCCATCATACAGTTATCCGACAATATAACCTGCCCGCCAAGCCCTTTTCTTATTGCAAATGTAAAGCTTTCCGTATCTTTAAAGCCTTCCCCTAAGTATGCATCAAGAAATGTATCTTCTCCCGCATCACCGCCAAGCTGGTACTCATCCTTCTGGCACAGATTAACAAAGAAAGAGAAGAAATCTGCATTTCTTAAAACCTGCTCACCATACGCCCTCTTCATTGCATCTGCAAACTGACCGAGTGTTATAATGTCCGATTTTTTCAAACACACAATGAGATTTTTCATAAGGAATACGTAATTATCCTTAATTCTCTTTTCTTCAATCTCATCTGCGAATTCAATATCTTCCGGTCTTTCGTTGCTTATAAGCTCTTTCTCCTCATATCTTGGAGGCTTCACCATAAGCGCATCATCAATGCTTATCAGGTCAAATGTCTTTCTTATGTTCGGCTTTAGAAGCGGACTTAACATTGTGACTAATATATCTGCATTGTCCCTCTTAATCATATCTGAAAGTGCCGATGTGAAATCCATATGGCTTCTTAATCTGCCAAGCTTGGCGCGTCTTACCGCATCATCAGTCATCTTCTGCATTTCTGTACAATCCTTTAACAGCTCGCTGTGCCTGTTCATCGCCTGCTTAAGCTGTGTCTCAAGACTGTATATTTCGTTCATTGTCCTGTAATAGCCTTCTCCTGTGCTGCCCGATGCATTAAGCTTCTCAATTGATTTTGCAATAAGGTCACGGTTCTTCTTAAAAAGCTTTTCTTCATCATCAAACCATTTCATTCCTGTCTTGACGAATTCCTCATAAGCCTCTATTCCTGCAAATACATCGCCCGACAGAATTGTCAGCACTTCATTCTTCTTTAACTTAAGGCGGTTGACCTCTTCGTTGATTCTTTCAACCACTTCAACTCCGCCACGGAAGTTCTGTGAATTAATCATTTTCTCAAGAAGAAGCTGGGATACGCTTATCCTGCTCTCGTCCTTGATTTCCTTGGTATCAAGATAGAATTCAATAGCATCAGGGCTTATCGAATACCACACAGTATTGTCTCTTATCGAACTCTCGATTATCTTCATTCTTGATACTCTCTTTTTCCTGTCCACCGGATCAAAATACGAGAATTCAAATGGCCTGCCATCATTCTTTATCTTGTCAAATATATAATCAGCAATCTCCTTGCTGTCCTGTTCATTCAAATCAAGCCCGAAATCTCTCTTAAGTATCAGCCTTAAGAAATCGAGATATTCGGGATATGTAACATCCTTTTCCTTAAAATTATTCTCCTCTATAAAGAAACGGAGAACCGCCATAACTATATAGCCCATATCAAGGATTTCGTATTTGCCATCCTTGAAATTAGAAAATGATGTGTCTATCAGTCTGAAGAAAGGATAATATTTCTTCAGATTAAGCATTCGTTCACGGTGATCCGATATGATATCACCTGTCATATTCTCTGCCATAGTATTCTTCATTTCTGCGCACGCATTTTACACATATTGTCTTAACGCCCGGTGCGCCAGGACATTAAGCTTAAAGCTTGGTTCTTCACCAAATTTAAAGCTCGGTTCTTCCGTCTAATGCTCTTAAAAGTGTAACCTCATCGATATATTCAAGATCGCCGCCGACAGGAACTCCGCTTGCAATTCTTGTCACCTTAATTCCTGTTGGCTTTATCATTTTGCTTATGTACATTGCTGTTGTCTCACCCTCCAGATTGGAATTAGTTGCGATAATAACCTCGTCAACATCTCCCTGAAGCCTTACCATAAGCTCCTTTAACCTGATATCAGCCGGTCCGATTCCAAGCATCGGGCTTATTGCTCCATGAAGAACATGATATACGCCCTCGTACTTTCCTGTCTTTTCATATGCCGCCATATCTCTTGTATGTTCAACTACCATAATTGTCTTATGGTCTCTTTTCTGGTCGCGGCATATCGGACACAGTTCTTCATCTGTAAGTGTAAAACACTCCTTACAGTAGTGAATATGCTGCTTTGCATCAATCATTGTGTCTGCAAGGCTCTTAACCTCAGACTCAGGCATGTTTATAATGTGAAATGCCAGGCGCTGGGCACTCTTCGCCCCAACCCCTGGTAATCTCGACAATTCTTCAATTAATCTGTTAATATGACCACTGTAGATGTCCATTAGAATAAGCCTCCGCCTAATCCTCCAAGTCCTCCAGTAATCTTAGCCATCTGTGCCTGTGACTCTTCTTCGCATTTTCTTAAAGCTTCATTAGTAGCTGCTACGATTAAATCCTCAAGCATCTCTACATCATCTGGATCAACTGCTTCAGGGTCAATCTTAACCTTAGATACTTCTCTCTTACCTGTAACAGTTACCTCAACTACTCCGCCGCCTGCTGTCGCACTGAATTCCTTATTCTCAAGCTCTGCCTGCTGCTCCTCCATCTGACGCTGCATTCTCTGTGCCTGCTTCATCAGATTATTCATATTACCAGGCATTCCTCCTGGAAAACCACCTCTTTTAGCCATTATATAAGTTCCTCCTTATCATCTACTTCTATATCTATGCCTACGAGTTCCTTAAGATCCACGAATCTGCTGTGGAAATCCTCATCATCGTTAAGCTTAGTCACTTTAATTGAAACCCTTACTCCTGTTCTCTCCTCAATTACATTCTCTATGCTCTCCATAACTTCCTGTCTGCTGAGTGAATTATAGGCACTAAGTGATTCTACCATAATTTCAAGACTAATTCCATCTTCTGCTAATGTAACATGTGCAGCCTGTAAAAATGTCTGATTAACCGGATCATCTATCGTTGCAATGATATCCTTCCAGCCTGCCGCAATTGCCTTAACATCTTCCGGAACAGCGTCATATACACGCTTAACTACAGGCTTCTTTGGAGTCTGCTGCTGTACTGCTGCCTGGTCTCCCGCAGCACCTGCATTTACAAGTCTGCCGCTTTTAATATCATCAAGTACTTTCTGTAACTGCCCTTCAAGCATTGTCACACGGCTTACAACATCGCCGATATCCTGACTGTTATCCATTGCCGGACGCATCAGCTTTATAAATGTTATCTCTGTCTTAACTCTCTTCTGTGTAGAGAACTTCAGGTCATTTGATAATTCTGACAACACTCTTATATAGTACATAAGTGTATCTATATCAACATTCTGTGCATCCTTCTTCAGGTCTTCAAGATTATCTGCCGATACTTCTATTACATCTTCAATTCTTTCTGCATCTTTAGTTGTCTTAATAAGAAGCAGATTTCTAAGATACCATATAAAATCTGTAACAAATTGTGAAAGGTCTCTTCCCTGCATTATCAGATCTTCCATAAGTGACATGCACACAGCAACATCTCCTGACAGAATTGTTGAAAGCATTTTACTAAATACCGCCGTGTCAACTGCCCCAAGTACATCTAATACATTTTCATACTTAAGGTCTTTTCCCAGATAGAACGCCAGACACTGGTCTAACAGACTTAACGCATCTCGCATAGAACCATCTGCAGCTTTGGCAACATATTTTATTGCCTTGTCCTCTACATTCAGCCCCTCCGCCTTCATAAGTTCTGACAGTCTTGCGGCAATTGTCTCTATTGTTATCCTGTGAAAGTCATATCTCTGACATCTTGAAAGGATTGTAATAGGAATCTTTGCCACTTCTGTAGTAGCCAGTATAAATATTACATATGCAGGAGGTTCTTCCAATGTCTTTAACAATGCATTGAACGCTCCTATTGAAAGCATATGAACCTCATCAATTATATAGACTTTGAATCTTCCTTCTGTCGGTGAGTATTGTACTTCTTCTCTTATCTGTCTTATATTATCGACACCATTGTTAGATGCCGCATCTATCTCTATTACATTCATGCTTGTTCCAGCCGCAATCGCCTTGCATGTCGGACACTCCCCACAAGGGTTGCCATCAACCGGATGCTCACAATTAACTGCCTTCGCAAATATCTTGGCAACTGATGTCTTACCAGTTCCTCTTGTTCCGCAGAACAGATATGCATGGCCTATTCTGTCTGCATTAATCTGATTTCGCAGAGTTGTTACTATTGTATCCTGTCCTTTGACATCATTAAAATTGTCCGGACGCCATTTTCTGTATAAAGCCTGATATGACATGGTTACCTCCCTCTGCGCTGTCTTTACTTTCGCAGCCCTTAACCTCATGCGTAAAACCATCCGCCTCCGGCGTCTGCCGCTGCTTCGCAGCTTATGTTTTACTTATGTTGGTTAAGTTCCTGCTTCGCAGGATAATTTAGGAATATCATACAGCTTCTTACATGCAAGCATGACGAATCTGCCTGACATTCCTAAATTAGCTGCGACGAGTAACATTTTAATAACAAAAGCCGTGCGTCCGGCTTCGAACTGATATCCACAGACGTTACCGATGCAGTTAGCTCGATCCAGGCACCCTTTCAACACCCGGAAGGTCCCACTTAATGCTGCTTCATTCCTGACCTGACATGGTTCGTGGATTTCCGTCGTGAAAGACCCAAATGTCAACACCACTTACACCGGGCTGCTCCATAAATATCAGCCCTCTGCCGAACATCACCCCTGCTATAGCGGATTGCAGGTTCAAGGTGCCGCTACTACCCCGGCTGCACGGTATTTCAATTATACTTGTTATATATGCTTGTTGTCAAGGTGTGAAGCATTGAATTGAATCGCGATCAGTTCATGAAAATAAGGCCGTCCCTAAGAACAATTTTCTAAGGACTGCCTTTAACAATCCTTGTCAGAACAGACTGCAGAGCCAACTTCTCACCACTCCCGAATATCACCAGAAACTTGCCAAAACCTACTATTCTCTATCAACTTCACTATTGCGTAGGTCTTTTCATGCACTGTGAGACTGTCATCCCCTCTTACTAACCTACTCAATCATTATATTCTTGCCTTTTCGTATGTCTTTTTCCTAACTTTCTCTTAATTAATGATTCTCTTCTCCCTCCAAAGACCTACTACCTCTATTGAATTAGCTTGATTAGTGGGTTTTTCTCTTCCCAACACGTCTTTTTCTCATAATTTCAACCCACTCATTCTGCATATCATGCGGCTTGCGTAGGTCTTTCCCTCTTCAACACGCTGCAGCCAGCAACCCCCACGAAATTAACAATCTCCACGCAAAAAAAAGACAGCCTCCGCAATCCACGCAGAGGCTGCCTTAAACATATCTCTAAATACTATTCCTGTTCTTCATACCTAGGAAGCTCAACTATCACCGCCTCATGATGAACAGCTGGAAGGAATTTCTCCATCACTTCTTTAGTCTTTAACTTAAGACTTGATGTATTGATGCAAGGATGGCATCCGAGAGATTCTCCCTCAAGCACTTCCTTATCCATCAGTAACTGCACATGGTTATCCGTATCATTCATAAGTCCCATTATGGATACCGAACCTGGTGTTATATCAAGGAAGTCCTCCATATATGATTCATCTGCGAATGAAAGTCTCGCGGAATTAATCTGCTTGCTCAGATCCTTTGTCTTAAATGGCTTGTCACCCGGCATCATAAGCATATAAAAATTCGTCTTCTGTCTATTACATAAGAAAAGATTCTTACATATGAGTGTGTCCAGAATCTTATCTATGTCATTACACACTTCCATTGTTGTAGCAGGCTCATGGTCTGTTCTGTAATATTCCATTCCAAGCTTGTCCAACAAATCATATACTCTGATTTCTTTTTCTAATCTTCCTGTTTCATCAGCAGGTCTTCCCTTAATAAGTTCCATGATATTTCTCCCTGACAATCTGATATTTCGTTATTCCGACTATCTCATATTCTGATAATCTACTCAAAATAATACAGATATACATCCTCAAGGTCAATATTATCTCCAACTTTTACTGCTTCTTCTGGAAGCTCATCACCTACAACTCTTAACGCAAGACCGTTCTTTCTCTGTCTGATATTGCCAATCTTGTATTCCTTCTGCAGCTCGCCGACCTCGTCAAGCGTGCATGTTATCTCACCGACTTTTCCAGCCATGCTTTCAATAAGCTCAACAGGTGTTCCTGTTGCAATTATCTCTCCACTCTTTAGAAGCAGCACCTTATCTGCGATACATTCAATATCACTTACAACATGAGTTGCAAAAAGAATTATCTTGTCCTTAGACAGCTCTGCAATATAGTTTCTTATTGAGATTCTCTCTTTAGGGTCAAGTCCTGCTGTCGGCTCATCAAGTATAAGAATCTTAGGATTACCAAGAAGTGCCTGTGCAAGCAGCACTCTCTGCTTCATTCCTCCTGAAAATCCTCCAATCTTCTTATATGCAACCTTCGTAAGATTAACTACCTCAAGCAGCTCGTCAATCTGCTGGTTGACCGTCTTAACAACCTCATTGCCATTCTCATCAGTAGTCTTAATCTTCTTAACACCCTTAATCTCTGCCATATATTTAAGAAATGCTTTAGGCGAAAAATCTTCATAAAAACCCTGTTGCTGCGGCATATATCCAACCAGACCCCTGAACTGTTTACCAAGCTTTAATATATCTTCCTCGGCACTGTTCTCTCCAAAAAGAATACTTCCACCATTCATCTTATCTCTCGATACATTATCAGTGATAAGATTAATCATCGTACTCTTTCCTGCTCCATTAGCACCAAGAATACCATATACTCCCGGTGTAAATGTATAATTAATCCCCTTCAGTGCCTGAACTGTACCATAAGTTTTCTTTAAATTCCTTACCTCTAATTTCATACCCTGTACCTTCTCTTTCCTAATGATTTTCCAACCTTCATCATAACCAGCATAATTACAAACTCGCATACCAGCTCTGTCATATAGCGCACAATCATGAATTGTCCTACGGATGTATGAAGTATAAGACTTTTTATAACTCCGATACTGCCAATTCTATTCCCCAGTACATTTCCCATAAATGTAAGACTTACCACCGGTGCATTAAGATATGGCATGCCATAGATATTCTTAAGCCATATCAGTTCCATCCCATGAATCATCACTGCTAATACTGCCGTTAATATAATATTGGCAATATATTTGTCTCGTACTATCTTCCTTCGTCCATCTGCAGAACTTCTCTCTAACAGAATCATTCCTGACTTATATTCTATACGTTCACTACCTGCTGATATAATCATTATACCACTAATCAGTGCCAGTGTAATCATAATTCTGCGGTATAATCCCTTGTCACCTAAGATAACCTCATATCCCCTGTCTGATATGAACCACGCCTGCGTACCATAATCATCTTTAATATGTCCGATATATTCAATCTTATCTACATACTCCTGCGCTCGTTTTTGTTCTTTTACTATCTGCTGTTCTCTCTGCTTAAGATTCATGAACATAACCGGGTCGACATTCTCGTATGACTCCCCGGCATATTTAGCTATCTCCTCTTCAACTGCTTCATATTTCTTCTGCAGTTCATCAAGATAATCCTGAAAATATGTATAATCCGCACCTCCATGCAGGATATACTCTTCATCCATATGCTTATTATCATCAGTATAATAGTACTGTCCTGATGAACACACATATGCCGAAACCACGAACATAGCAGCTATTACCCATACACATTTATTAGAAAATACAAGCTTATGAATCTCCTTAACCACATCAGGAAACTTAAAAAGTAATTTCTGATATCCCGCTGATATACGGTCTGTAAGCCTTGCTATCAATGATGCGTTCTTGTAAGGCTTCATTACTGAGAAAACATTTATCGCAATATAAGTCATTATGCATGTAATAATTACAAGTACAAACAGACTCGCCGAGAACACGGGAAACACAAATGTTCCAACACCCCAGTTCCTGTATGATGAAAATGTAGCATTAATATTAACTATGCTGATTATGTTAATGTAATGCAGCCCGTTCCATATGCTGTGAACATCAATATGCGAATATATAAACTGCTCAACCGCCGCAAATATCAGAAACACAACCATAGCAAGATTGCGGTTTCTGAACAATACGAACACTGACCATATTATCAGTGCAAGCGCCATTATGCACATCAGTGATATAACGTATAAAACCATTATATACTGTATCTTGCTCCATGGATATGTGAATTTTGCAAATGTATCAATATTCTGTATTGGATTGGCTAAATCCTTAAAGCCGCTGCTCTGTGCCATTGCCGCGACAAATGTTGTCCAGTACATTACCGTATGGACAAGCACCGAAGCAGCAGCTATTACGCCAGTCTGTTTAATTGCAAGAATGACACGCCCTTTAGAACTTCCATATGTAAGCTGCCACATTCCGTTGTCTCTCTGTGCAAACAGGTCATATATCACAATCAGCATTAATGCCATTGAGAAGAAATACTGATAATAATATCCTGTAAAATTCTTCACCCCTTTATATTCATCCCCGAATACATTTACATCCGCCACGCGCCTGAAATCATCTGCTGTCTGCAGAATATTGGCATATGAAAATGACCCCGGCTTAGTAAATATACTGTATTTTTTTAATTTGTCCGCATTGTCAATTACTGAATTAACACTTTCTGAATATTCTTCCAGATAGCTTGCATGTGCATTTTTCTCCGAAGTAAGAATCCCTTCATCAGTTACCGGTTTGTTTGCATACAGGAAAAATATTATGTTGACAAGCACGATTGCAGCTATCAATATCAGCTTCTTATAATTAATAACTCTCTTTAACTCCTGCATAATACCCCCTCGTTTCTTCTACTTATTAATATTCTTCCAGTCAAGAAGATATATAGGTCCATCAAACACCTCTTTCCATTCTGTCTCTGATTCAATATTCTGCTTATCTATATACATAAGCCTGTCCTCTCCCATATTCAGGCAGAACAGATATCTCTCATCACCAAAAAACATATCCAGTGCCTCCGGACACGGTATTTCATTAACAACATTTCCTTCTTTATCAAGCACAACATACTTCTTTTCTTCATTATCTATAATGCTGTGAAAATAATTACAATACATACCATTATTCAGATATATGTATCTGCCATCTGACGAAACATTGCAGAAATCACAGTATTTATCAGCTTTAAATATCAGTTCAGTCTGCTCACTGTTAATGTCCGATTTATACAATCCCTGACCATTCACATAATAATAAAATGTTTCTCCATTATCATCGAAATAGTAGTCATTAACATCTTCTGTAGTTATCTGTGAAACATTTTCCCCGCTCTGGGAATAAGCAAAAATCCCTCTGCTCTTTACCCTGATACTTCCTTTGTCATCCTTATTGCTTTCTATCACGGTAAACATCACCTTGTCTCCAAACCCTTTAACATTCGCAACCGATATTGATTTTCCAGTAACTTCATAGACAACATTTCTGCTGCCATTCTTTAATGACAATTCTATTATCTGCTCCGTATATTCCACATCACTTCCAAGATGTGTTCCCTTGTCATATGCATATACATAATCGCCAAGAAATCCCAGATGAATCGAACTTGAATCATCGCATGGCAGTAATTCACCAATAATCTCACGCGAGCCGCCATCAGGAGCCGCACTGCACAGTTTAGCCATACCATTTTCTATCGGCATATAATATAATCTGCCATTATAATAATAAATGCTGTATATGACGCACCCTCTAAGACAGGCATCACAATCTGTTGAATTATGTGCACAGTCTGGTCTTGCACAGACAGGAACTTCCTCTTTACTATCCATATCAACATACACAAGCATATCTTCATCTGTAATATAATAGTATCCATCCTCAGCCGCCGCTACTCTGTGAACACTGTCAGTATTCCAGTAATCAGGTGATACATTTTCAAGATTAATGCCCTTAATTCCTGAATAATTAATCTGTGTCGCTGCCTCTTTATTTCTATGTAATCCCATATAAACAACAACTGCAGCTATCACCACAGCAAGAAATCCTGCTGGAATCATCACTTTCTTTATCACACTGCCCCTCCTTATTCTTCTGAAAGCTTATATATATTAATCCTGTCCGTACGGTACTGATTGTACAGTTCAATCCTGTAATAATCTGTTCCTGTGCTTCCGTCCTGATATTCTGCTTTAAGCTCGATTACCCCCTTATTAATGCACTCGTTCATATATCTGTATTCTTCTACACTTGACTGCATGTAATTGTTCCAGGCATCTTCTGATGATGGTATGTCATACATGAATATAAGCCTCAACGCATTTTCATCACTTCCTGTTATCTTCTTAGCACCAGTCCTGTAATTGCGCCTCTTATAATATGCATTCTCGGCCGTCTTATAATCATCAAAAAATCCGGTAGTGTTATATAACGTTGCTGTAATTCCCGATATATCTTTATCCGCATACAGCGATGGCCATTCCATGACGACACTCTGCATATAATACTGAGGAACTTCTCCCCTGCCATATCCTCCACCAGCTCCCATACAGCCAGTCTCATATGTTCCAATAAATTCCTCACCCGTAAATGTCTTATCAAGTTCCAGATAAGAAAGCTCCTCCCATGCTTCGGTTGTCTCCTCTACAGTTACATTTTCCTTTTTCCCACATGAAACTAAAGACATAAGCACCGGAACCATTCCAATTAATAATAGTAATTTTTTCATGCCGCACCTCCTTTTTATTATTAATACGAAAAATTTTTAAGAAAAGTTGACGCATTTTCACAAAAAAGCTAAAATTTTAATAATATTTCATGGAGGATACTCAGGTGGATTTTGAAAAAGATGACATAAAATATATGAAACAGGCAATCACGCAGGCTAAGAAGGCTTATAAGCTTAATGAGGTACCTATCGGCTGTGTGATTGTGTATGATGGAAAGGTTATAGGAAGAGGCTACAACCGCCGTAATACTGATAAAACTTCTCTCGGTCATGCCGAGATTACTGCAATTAAGAAAGCCAGCCGCTACATGGGCGACTGGCGGCTTGAGGACTGCACTTTATATGTTACGCTTGAACCTTGCCAGATGTGTGCAGGTGCTATTGTTCAGGCAAGAATACCGCGCGTTGTAATCGGCTCGATGAACCCTAAAGCAGGATGTGCTGGTTCTATACTTAATATCCTTCAGATTCCGACATTTAATCACCAGTGCGAGATTACTAAAGGTGTATGTGAAGAAGAATGTTCAGAAATGCTCACAACATTTTTTAAGGAGCTGCGTAAAAGCAAGAAAAAGAATACTACTGTCACTACTGATGGAGAATAATTATGAAATTTGAATACACTTTTGAAGGCATGAAGCTTAAAGTACTTGATGAAACATTTGCAGGAAAAGTACTTGAGTTCTACAGCAGAAACCGTGAGGAATTCGACAGATACGAAGCTGCCAAGCCCGATAATTTCTATACAACAGAATATATTACAGCCACACTTAAAGCCGAATATGCTGCTTTGCTAAAGGGTGAATTCGGCAGATTTTTTCTTTTCTCTGACGACATGCCAGGTGAAATTCTCGGCTCTGTATCTTTTTTTGGTGTTACAAGCATTAATCGTTCATGCCGGATAGGATATAAGATTGATAAGAATTACCATAAGTTAGGACTTGGAAGCCTTATGGTTAAACATATGCTTGAGATTCTTACACACGAAAAGGAGATGCACAGGATTGAAGCTTACATTCACCCTGAAAACATCTCCTCTATTAATCTTGTCAAATCTCTTGGCTTTATATCTGAAGGTACCGCCTACTCCTATGTAAAGCTTAACGGCTCATGGCAGGATCATTTAAGATTCGTCTATATTTCCTGATACCAGTATCCGAAATATGGATTGGCATAGTCACTCCTGTGACTCTTCTTAAAATTATTAAAGCCAAACATTGAAGCCATGTAACGTTCACGGTTGCAGTACATTCCCGGAACGCCTATGAAATATTTAGTATTATCAAGGTTATCGCGCACTCTTCCAAAAAGTATGTGCCTGAAATTATAATAACCATGCAGCAGGAAGCTGTTTCCCGCAATATCAATCTCATTCTGGTTAAGACACTTTAACTTCTCTGGCGACACTTCTATACAATCATAGAAGTAATCATCGTCAAATGCGTCTATATAATCGGCCCGCACAAAAAGCTTTTCAAAAGGATCCGTCTGCGTTGCATTGGCTCTGTGTGCTTTTTGCTGCAAATGTTGTGTTTCCGCAGATATTTTAGCTGCTGCTCCGGCAGCCTTTATATTCTCCGGCATGGTTACACTTTCGGCAGCCACCTCTGCCTGTTTTGTCTGAACTATCTGCTGTTCTTCCACCACAATCTGTTTCGTCTGGACCATTTCTGATTTTCCCGCCAACATTGCAGATTCTGACTGAACCGGCTGTTGTCCGCCTGATTCTGACTGTCCCCGTTCCTTCATTGCTGCATTGTATCCAGCCATCTCTTGTCTGACCACCGAAGACTCTGCTGTCTCCTGTCGTTTCTCTTCCTCATCACTCTGCCGCATGCGCTCTTTTATAACAATTCCGGCTTCAACCTGCTTCTTTGCGTCCATTCCTGAGAACACAAGCATATCAGGAGTTACATCTTCATCTTTCCACATTGAAAGCATGCAGTCATATCTTGCATCCTCCATTGCAACCGCAAGTCCGCATATATCCCTGAAGCTGTAACCTGTGTCATTTATATTATCAGGGTTAAATACGCCACTGTATTCCATCTGTCCCATTTTTACAAGACATTCCCCAAGCTTTATAAGCCTGTAACCACCGTCAGTAACCATCATATATATTCCAAACATTTCCGGGCTGTCCGTCTTAACTCCTCTCAAACTGATGTTTAACTTGAACTGCCCCTGATGAACTAGTGCCTTTGCAAATCCTACATTTCTCCCCTTTACTCCTTCCGGATATGAATATATGTATGAAACAAGACGCTGATAATCCACAATAAACCTCCCTGATGATTAACTCTCTTATGCACCTTATGCCATGCATTAAGAAAATATTCCATCAGGGAGGTTTTATCTTAATCTACCACCATATTCTTTCCGTTATTTTTTCCGTAATAAAGCCTGTCATCTGCGCGCTTTATCCATTCTTCTATATCACCATCGGCATTTCTCTGTGCCACTCCTATTGTTAGTGATATATTTATCTTCTGCTGTTTATAAATACATTCAGAGTTTTCTATTTCTCTCCTCAATTTTTCTAATACTTCATGTGTGCTGTCGTGTGTTCCATTATGTATAAGAAATTCTTCTCCGCCCCACCTTGAAATCACACAGTTACTGCATATATTTTTCATCTTCTGTGCAATGAAATTTAACACATAATCACCACAGTTATGTCCATATGTATCATTTATTTTCTTGAAATCATCTACATCTGCCATTGCAAGCCAGCCTTCATCGTCCGCATCATATTCTTCAAGATAATTAATCATATATCTTCTGCTGTAAAGGTCTGTCAGAAGATCAATGTTGGCAATTGAATTAAGCTTCTTCTCAGACTCAATAACAAGATCGACTATCACCTTAGTATAATATATTAAAAATGCTGATACACTTATTGCATTACATGCAAGCATCACAGATATAATTGTTTTATTAATTTCATACAATGGTCCGTTAATTATAGCTATTGCTGATGATATTATACTTACAGCAACTATTGCTATCGACACAGCCAGTGGATTCGGGTCTTTTGTATCGGTCTTGGTTGATATGTATTGTGAATAAAATATTATAGGTATTAATGACATGCTATACAGATTAAATCCACATTTATACCCAAGACATATTGTTGCAATAGCCATATAAATTATAATTGTTGCATACACACACCACATATATGCACACACTTTCTGCCTTTTTAACAGCATAAAATATAACACATAACCAATCAGTGCTATTACACTGTAATAAATCATTGGTGTTATATTAAAATATACAAATAATGTCAGCATAAATGCAACAAATAAAAACAACAATATGTTAACAACCACGCATAGTTTAACAACCTGTTCCAGATTAAATTCTTTTTTATTAATGCTCATGATATCTCCTGATAATATGTTCTCGATTGTAAGTAGTACTATAGTATCATACAAAAGTTACTTTTGCACTACATTTTTATTGCAGCTTGACATTTTTTATTAAGTTTCATAACATTATTCTTATAGATTGGAGGCAATATGAGCGATAATAAATATAATAATGTTATGCACCTCGGCAACCCAACTAACACGATTGCCGTGCTTAACAGATATGGTTTTGATTTCAAGAAAAAGTTCGGTCAGAACTTTCTTATAGATGAAAATGTTGTTGAGAAAATCGTACGTGAAGCAGGCGTTACTAAAGACGATTTCGTTGTTGAAGTCGGCCCTGGAATTGGAACAATGACACAGATTCTGTGTGAGAATGCCAGAGAAGTTGTTGCCGTTGAGATTGATAAGAAGCTTATTCCTATTCTTACAGAAGATACTCTTTCTTATTATGACAATGTAACAGTAATCAATGAAGATATCTTAAAGCTTGATATCAAGAGGCTTGCAGATGAGAAGAATGACGGCAGACCAATCAAGGTTGTTGCCAACCTTCCATACTATATAACAACACCTATTATTATGGGACTTTTTGAGAGCCATGTACCATTAGACAGTATAACTATCATGGTTCAAAAGGAAGTAGCTGACCGCATGCAGTGTGGTCCGGGAACTAAAGATTATGGCGCACTTTCACTTGCTGTACAGTTCTATGCCAAGCCTAAGGTTGTGCTTAATGTGCCTGCTAGCTGCTTCATGCCTCGTCCTAATGTTGATTCAGCGGTTATCCGTCTTGAGCGCTTCAAGACTCCACCTGTTGATGTTAAGAATGAGCATCTTATGTTCAAGATAATAAGAGCATCATTTAACCAGCGTCGCAAGACTATGCTTAACAGTGTCGGCAATTCCGGCATCGGCATCACTAAAGAAGCTCTTACCAACGCATTAGAAACTATGGGACTTCCGCTTACTATCCGCGGCGAAGCCCTTACACTTGAGCAGTTTGCACAACTTAGCAACCTGCTGGTATAAAGAATCTGATAACCAGATGTTTTGTCAACTGTACGTTTTGCCAATCTACTGTTTTGCTAACCGGACGTTTTACCTCCCCAATGCTTTTCCAACCGGATGTTTGGGGTAATTATTCATGCAAAATAACGTGATACCTATAAGTAGTCGCATTTTCGCTGCTTTAGTAGGTATTTTTACAGCAAAATTCACGTAAAACAGGTTATTTCCAGACTAAAGACCTATACAACAACAAAAAAACGACTATTTAGTAGGTGTTTTCATGGCTTTATCAATAAAAACCACGTTAAAAGACCTA
>ERZ1034973.610-NODE-610-length-24328-cov-17.260248_pt1 | contig 24328 bp, 34 predicted proteins | sample MGYA00520686_ERZ1034973 | MGnify/ENA primary metagenome ERZ1034973 (study PRJEB33766, sample SAMN09781775) | gut metagenome | biome: gut microbiome | host: Homo sapiens | place: Madagascar | study: EMG produced TPA metagenomics assembly of the PRJNA485056 data...
ATAATATATATATAATACATTGTACCTATGTATTATATAGGTCAAGTCGTTGATTTATAAGACTTTTTATCGGTACAAGGTTAAAAACTATCTGCGTACACCTACGTACCACCTACGTACCGAATAATTTTTATACGTATTTTAAGGGGTTTGACATGACTTTGAGCATCAGAGAGAAAAAAGCAGAATTAGACAAGACAATTTCGATTATTGAGAACTATCTAAGAGATTATGCAAGTAAGCCTGAATGTGTCTATACACTTGACGATATGCTTGAAGATATTACAAACACATTTGACGTACACATTAAAAAGCGTGATATTTTAGAAAGCATTGAAGCAATGCCTGAATTAGAATTAACATGTAAGCAAATTATGAAAAATGGCAAAAGAAAAAGATTTGTGGTATTTTTAAGGAATGGGCTAAAATGAAAGTAAACGAGGGATGGAATGGCTAAACTGACACAAAAACAAGAATTATTTTGCGTTGAATATGCGAAAACTGGTAATGGTGCAAATTCAGCGGTTAAGGCTGGATATGCACCGAAAAATGCAAGAATTACAGCTAGTAAACTACTAACTCAATCTAACATTCAGCAGAAATTACAAGAACTTAACAAAAAATACGTTAAATCATCTATTGCTGATATTCAAGAAATGCAAGAGAAGTTGACGGATATTATTAGACAGAATGCAAGTGAGGAAATTGTTTTAGCTGTTTCAAAAGGCAGATATGCTGAAGTCGTACATGACGTTAAAAAAGCTGGTCTCCACGACGTGGTTAATGCGATCAGTCTTTTAGGTAAGATGCAAGGTGCATTTACTGATAATCTAAAGCTAGATATTTCCCCTGTGGTTATCAAGGATGACTTAGATGAGTGAGTTGAAACTATCGGAAGTTGTCGGTAAAGGCTATGCGGACTACTGGCGCACAAGAAAGCGTTATGTGGTCTGCAAAGGCTCACGTGGATCTAAGAAGTCAAAAACTACTGCATTGTGGATAATCACTAATTTAATTCAATATCCATTGGCTAACTGTCTTTGTGTGAGACGATATGAGCGAACTCTACGAGACAGCATACTAAGTGATCTAAAATGGGCTATTAACCGTTTGAATTTACAGCCTTTTTTTAAAATCATAACTAGCCCCCTTGAAATTACTTACATTCTCACAGGTCAAAAAATCCTATTTCGTGGTTTAGATGACGGCTTAAAAATCACTTCTATTTCAGTGCCTTATGGGTATTTATGCTGGGTGTGGGTAGAAGAAGCGTACGAAATTACTAACGAAGATGACTTCAATAAATTAGACGGCTCAATCCGTGGTGAAATGCCTGACGGCTATTTTAAGCGCATCATGTTGACATTCAATCCGTGGAGTGCTCAAAGCTGGCTGAAAAAAAGATTTTTCGATACACCATCAAACAACGTATTCACTAAAACGACTACTTGGAAATGTAACGAATGGCTTGACGAAAGCGACCGTAATTTGTTTTTAGAAATGAAAGAGAAAAATCCTAGACGTTATCGCATCGAGGGTGATGGCGAATGGGGTATATCAGAGGGCTTGATTTATACCAACGTTGAAGTTCAAGATTTTGACGTGAACGAAATTAAAAAAATTGAGGGTGTCAAAGCCTGTTATGGGCTTGATTTCGGATATACAGATCCAAATGCCCTTGTATGCTTAATTGTGCACGTGCACGACAAGGTAATCTATGTGTTTGACGAGTGGTATCAAAGGAACGTGACAAATATCGCTATAGCTCAAAAAATAAGGGATATGGGTTATGGCAGTGAGCGTATAATTTGTGATAGTGCCGAACCTAAGTCAATACGTGAATTATGTGACGAGGGACTGAGAGCTGAGGGTTCACGCAAAGGTCGTGATAGTGTCAATTATGGTATTCAGCTCATTCAGAATTATAAAATTATCGTGCATCCTAAGTGCACTGAATTTTATCGAGAAATCAGCAATTATTGCTGGGCTAAAAATAACGCTGGTGAACTGACTGATAAGCCAGATCATGAATTTTCACATTGCATGGATGCTATGAGATATGCTGTAAGCAAAAATGTACTACCTGATACATTTTCTTTTGAATAAGGTAATTTTATGAGTAAATTGGAAAACTTTGATATTGCAGATTTGAACGGTCACGGAAAATTTCAAATACCTGAGTTGCCAGCTGTGACTAGCACTAACTTCAAACGCTTTGAACGTTTAATTTATGCTAAAGACATTAAAGATTTATATAACGTATGCTTGCATACGTTTAGCTATGATTATCAGTTCAATTCCGTATGGAGTAAGCCTGATGAATGGACTGACAGACTGTTAAATGTGAACTGTGTCATAGCACCTGACTTTAGCTTATATCGTGATATGCCGTACGCATTACAGTTATATAATCATTATCGAAAGCATTGGGTAGCACGGTATTGGCTTGAAGCTGGCATTAAAGTTATACCTAATATCAGATGGTCGGATGAAAAATCATACGATTTTTGCTTTGAGGGTGAGCCTAAAAAAAGTATAATCGCTATAGGAACTACAGGCACACAACGTGATTGTGTTGCGCATGAGTTATTTATTAAGGGCTTTGAGGAAACATTACGCAGATTAGAGCCTATTAAAACTTTAATGTATGGTAGTGTGCCAGAAAATCTAAACAGTCACGGTGTTGAGATCGTACATATACCGCATCACTACGATCAAAGACGACTAAACGAAAAATTAGCAGAATGCCAAAAGCAAATGGAGTTGACTAAACTATGAATGTGAATGAATTTAGACGTATTTTAAATCGTCAAATTACTTGTTGGGATATTGACAAGCGATACTCTCTACACCGTAAAAATTTCACAGTGTGGGATGGATTATACGATGTTGAATATCCACATGAGACACTTGACGATGCACTACAATTCAAGATTGACGGTGTAAAGTTACTCACTCTTTTAGAGAATTTACCTGATAATCATTTTGATACAATCGAATTAAACGGTGGCTCAGGTGCTAGCAGTGGTGAGCGTATGAAAGTAGGTAATAGAGAGAAAGACGGTACACCTAGTAAGCGGTTACTACCATCTATGCGAAATACCAGCGTTGACAAAGCTGTAGGCAAAGGCGGAAGATACAAGACTTCTAAAGATGCACTTGACGACTTCTCTAAGGCACACCGAGGATCAAATCACGAGTATGCAATTACAACCGATGATCGTGGCTATGTTCATTCATATCGAGAGGGCAAAAGAAGCTCTGTAACTCCTGATTTAATTCCAAATATGCACGTGTCACATAATCACCCTAGTGGGTCAAATTTTTCTACACAAGATTTAAAAGTTTTTAGTGCAACAAAAATTAAGTCAATTACTGCGACAGGTTCAAGAGCTAGTTTTATCGTTGAGCGTGGATCACATTTCGACAGTAAAGGCTTCAATCAGGCAATTAAGAGACTTGAAAAGCGTGGATTAGGCGTTCAAGGCATTAAAGGAAAAGATGATACTGACAGATACAATAAGGGCTTAGGCAAGTGGCTAAAAGTTAATTCTAAGCGTTATACCTATTCTTCTACACCTGTTAAGGATAAATAAATTATGTTAGATTTCACAGACATGGAAACAAAAAGGCTATGCGATATAGTCAACGTTGGTGCTGGTAACAGATTAAACGATAGAGAGTTTTTAGAGCGTGAACTATCAAAATGGCTTACTTGTAAGCAAAGACGTTTCCAAATGATCGCTGACGGTTACTACGACTATGAACAGGCTATTAAGCTAAAAAAGCGCATGGTTATTGCCGATGGTGGCAAAATGGCGGTTGATCCACATCTACCAAACAACAGATTTATAGATAACCGCTATGCGGATATGGTGGATCAGAAAGTAAACTATCTATTAGCTAAACCTTTGACTTTTAAGACAGACAATCAGGCATACGCAGATGCTTTAAAACTTGTATTTAATAAGTCTTTTTATAAGACATTCAAGAACTTAGGCAAAGATACATATAATGGCGGTATCGGTTGGTTATATCCTTACTATGATGAGAACGGAAATTTCAAAATCAGAAAGTTCAAGCCTTATGAAATTTTACCATTTTGGACTGATGACGATCATACACAGCTTGATTTCGCAGTGCGTTATTATGAAATGCTAGGTTATCAAGGTCATGTTGAGCACGTTTACCGCTTTGTTGAAGTTTATGACACTAAAGGCATCCATAAGTTCACTTATGAGAACGGTGGACTGAGACCTGATTATCAAACATACTACTTTGAAAGACCTGATTTAGACGGTGAGCTAATACCATATAATTGGGATAGAGTACCGTTGATTGCATTCAAAGCTAACAATAACGAGACCAGCCTGTTAAAAAAGTGTAAGTCACTTCAAGACGGCATCAATGAAATTCTGTCTAACTTCGGTGACGGTATGCAAGAAAACGCATCAGGTAATTCAGTGCTTGTATTGAAAAATTATGGTGGTGAAAACTTAGGTGAGTTTAGAAGAAACTTAAGCCAGTACAAGGCGGTTAAAGTCACTACAGTTGACGGTGCTGACGGTGGAGTAGATACACTCCAAATTGAAGTTAATGCTCAAAATTATCTCACTATTTTAGCTGAATTAAGAAAGGCACTCATTCATAATTGCCGAGGTTATAACGTTGATGAATTGAAAAGTGCTGGTAGTCCAAACGAAATGACAATTAAATCAGTCTATTCACAAATAGACTTAGATGCGAACGAGTTAGAAACTGAATTTCAAGCTAGCTTTGAAGAATTGTTATGGTTCGTAAATCAGCACTTGGCTAATGTTGGTGTAGGTAACTTCGATAATGAAAAAGTTGAAGTTATTTTTGATCGTGACTTAATGATAAATGAAAGTCAAGTAATTCAAGATGTCAACGCTAGTGCTTCACTGCTATCTAAGCGTACTCTTCTATCACAGCATCCATGGATCACTGATGTTGAGAAAGAGTTAAAAGAGCTTGACAAAGAAGAACAAAAACAAATGGAACAATTCGGTAATTCTCAATTTATTAAGCCAGTCATAGGTGAAGATGATGCTGAATAATAAGTATTGGCAAAACAAATTCGATCAAGTCGAGCAAAGTGCAAATAACAAAGCCACTGCGTTCACACGCACGATCAAACGTCAATACAGAATTGCGCAAAAGGAAATTGAAGCTAAAATCGCTTATTGGTATGAGCGATTAGCTTCTAATAATGAAATTTCCGTAGAAGATGCGCACAAACTGCTTGATAGAGATGAATTACAAGAGTTCAAATGGTCGCTTGAAGAATACATCAGGTACGCTAAGAAAAATACGATTAGCCAGCAGTTTATGAAAGAACTTGAAAATGCAAGCGCAAAAGTGCATATCAAGAAACTTGAAGCACTGAAATTAGAAAGTGCATTTCAGGTCGAAAAATTGATGGGCAATATCGAAAATGGTATGAATACACTGCTAAGCACAGTGTATGAAGATAGCTACTATCGCTCAATGTATGAGATTTCAAAAGGCTTTGAAATAGGCTTTAATGTTTCAAAACTTGACGATGACATTATCAAGCGTGTCATCAGTCAAAAATGGGCGGTTGACGACAAAAACTATTCAGATCGTATATGGACTAATAAGACAAAATTGACAAACACATTAAACAATGAGTTTTCAAAACTAGTCTTAGCACGTGGAAACATAAAAGATACATACGCAAATGTAGCTAATACTATGAATACCAGTTACTCTAATGCTGAAAGACTGGTATATACAGAACAGGCTTTTTTATCAAGTCAAGCTCAGGCGGATTGCTTCAAATCACTTGAAGTGGATGAGTACATGATCGTAGCTACACTTGACGATCGTACTTGCGATACGTGCGCACCGTTAGATCATAATCACTATCCATTAAAAGACAGACAAGTAGGTGTCAATGCACCGCCATTCCATCCACGTTGCAGATGTACCACTGCTCCATATATACCTGATGGGAAGTATGCCGAAGCTACAAGAACATCAAGGGATGAGAGAGGTAAAACCGTAAATATTGTTAGAGCTGATACAACATACAATGAATGGAAAGATCAGTACGTCACAGATAAAAAATATACGAGTGGTTCGGATGCAACACTTAGCGATTTAGTTACTCAATATGTTAATATTGTTAGAGCTAAAAAGAAGAGAGGATAAAGCATGAATTTCACAAAATGGTTTAAGCTCAGAAAGCCTGAGCAAGAAGAATTTTACGATGTAGATGACTTTAACTTTAATGCTGATATTTTAGATACTGAGCTTAAAAACGTTAAAGATAACTATTTGCCATTGACTGGCGGTACAGTCACAGGCGATGTTGTGATCAATGGTGCTTTGACAGTGCCTAACGGTTTAATTCGTACTAATGATACAAGCAAATCAATAAACATTAGATGCACCGCAGACGACAAATCAGGTGCTAAGTTGCTTTTGGGTGGTAAAGATGCCACTACTAATGCTGGTGAGTTTATCATTACAGCTACTAATGGCATAAATTCATTTAATTTTTGGGGATTACCAACTGGCAAGCTAACTTGGAATAATAAAAATATCGTTAGAAGTGTGAACAGTGTAAATGCCGATGACAATGGAAATGTAATTATCACAAGTGTAAATCACGCAGAGACGGCAGATAGTGCTACAAGTGCAACATCTGCAAGTCAAAACGCATCAGGTCATTTATTAGCTGACACCATTGTGAAATCTATTAGTATTAACGGTAGAACGATCACAGTGACTAAGATTGACGGTACATCATATACTCTTACAACACAAGATACTTTTGCTGTATATACAAAGTTGAGCCAGTTTGTCAACGACATGGGCTACATTACAGCAGATGATAGAGCTTATCCACGTATGGCTGGTGGCGGTAATATTAACTTTAATTGGATTGGTAATGCTGGTCAGCCTACATGGCTGTGGGGTGGCGAAGACGGTACAAACATGTATGTTTACAACCCGTCTAATTTTTCAGTTAGTTATGCTAGGTCAGCTGGTTCGGTTGCTTGGAATAACATTTCAGGTATTCCTAACCTTGTATCAATAGCATCAGGTTATAATGCTACTAATGGTTACTGCAAGCTCAGTGACGGCACTATTTTTCAGTATCATAGAATACCTAATGGAACTTCTAGTGGAAGACATGATTTTACTTGGGCGATACCTTTTTCAAATGCAAATTATGTTGTGATACCACACGGTGTAACTTATACTTTGCAAACTACAACAATGTGTCAAGTTAAGATTTCACAGGGTAGCACAGGTGGAGCTGGCTATAATACTGATATGTGGGTTTTTGCGTTTGGTAAATAGGAAATTAAAAAATGAATTTTGAAATTGGACAGATTTTTGAGAAAGAATATCCTCCATCTGTGGCTGATTGGTGTAATGAAAACGGCAAGGCTTATATCGAAGAGATTGAACCTATTAACAATGTTAGACGTTTTAAGATCGTGGCTGTTCCTGAGCCGACAGCAGACGAAATTGAAGCCGAACAACTACAGGCTGAAATTACAGCAAAAGAACAGCGATTAGCTGGTATCAAAGATAAGTTATTGACCGCTGTATTATTGGATGACACAGACACCGTAAATAGTTTGAAAGCTGAATATAAGGAGCTGTTGAATGAAAGAGTGTAAATATTGCTTAGAGCCATTAGGCAAAGATGGATATTGCTCAAATTGTTCAATCGGTAAATTGTTGAAACGTTTGGCAAAATTAAAAAATAAATAAGTTATAATAAAAGTCATGTATTTACATGACTTTTATTATTTATGGGAATTTTTATATGCTTGAAATGTTACCTAGTAAAATGCAACAAATTTTAATGCTATTTTTTGGAATTTTAGGTGCGTGTATTGGGGAAATGCCCCACGCATTTGATTGGCTGTGCATTATGATGCTAGTGGACTATGTTACAGGTGTATTGCAAGCATTTAAAAATAAGAATTGGAGTAGTAAGACAGGATTTCGTGGAATTGTAAAAAAATGTACGATATTAGTGATAGTGATCTTATTTCACGGATTATCAGATATTGTCTTATTACCAGCCATTGACACCGCTGTAATTTCAGCGTTTGCCATTAACGAAATATGCTCCGTGCTTGAAAATGTTGAGCGTATGGGACTAGGTGACATCATACCTACACCAGTGCGAAAGCTATTAGATGTAGTTACTGATAAAGAGGATGACATAATTGATAAGCTCAAATAATGAAGTGCTGAATAAAATAGATGCTCTATATCAATATTCACACGCACAATTACCACGTCACGATTATTTGCCGTTCATAGAAAAGTTGAAAACAGCTGTGAATGGTTACTTTAATCGTGACCGAAGCTCATATCATCAGACATTGCATGAGTTGCAAATATTACTATATTCAGATATTCAAGGTCGTAACACAGTTTATGATCCGCCACGTACTGATTTGAACTATGACACCAACTATCCAGCATCATATAATGATTTTTCGACTATTTTTTATACATTTCCGTTAATGAATTGCGACAATTCAACATTTCACACTGCGTGGGTGTATGAGTGGGTAAATGTTGACGAAAAATCAGACAACATTTATTGGCGAGCCTTAGAAAAAAGAACAACTACAAACGATGATGGTGAAGAAGTTATCGAATTGGGTGACGTTGTGTCAAGTTGGGATAACGAAAGACCATTTAGCGGTGAAGTGCAGTATCAGCAACAAATAGTCGTTAAAAATACACTTATTGATGAGTGGATTGAAGATATAAATAAACAGACTAATGACAGTGAGCTATCAGGCATCGAAAGTCTTAAGTCATGGCTAGGCAACGCTAGTATGAATGCTTACGATGTGATGCTGTGGGAGGATATGGGAGATACCGTAAATTTACCTAAGACACCTGAAATAGCTAATCGAGTATTTATAGATATGAAATGGAAACAATGTACAGAATATTTGCATTTACCTGTGCGAATACCGTCATACTTATAAAAAATATGTTATTATACGCATAGTAAATCGCTGTTATTTCCAGCGTAAAAAAGAAATCAGTTAGTTCGTGTACTGAAACACGTTAAAAAATGTAATTGCAATGGAGATTGAATATGAAACGAGAAGATTTGCTTAAACTTGATGGCATGACCGAAGCGTTAGCCGATGCAGTTATTGATGCTTACAAAGGCTATGTGCCTAAGTCAAGATTTGACGAAGTGAATGAAGCTAAGAAACAGGCGGAAGCACTTATCACAGAACGTGACAATCAGATTTCAGAACTGAAAAAATCTGAGGGTGCTAACGATGAGCTTAAAAAGCAGATTAAGCAGTTACAGGCTGAAAATGCTAAAAATGCTGAAACACTAAAGCAGACTAAGATCGATAGTGCGATCGCACTAGCATTGAAAGATGCTGGCGCACGTAATATCAAGGCTGTATTACCATTTATCACAGCAAATGAGCTTAACGAAGATGGTACTGTCAAGGGCTTAGACGAACAGATCAAGTCATTGAAAGAGGGCGAGAACTCATTTTTATTTAATTCTGAAAAAAAGACCGATGTTAATAAATTAGCTGGTGCAACACCTGTAGTCGGTGCTAAGAATACAGCTAATGGAACAATCACGAAAGAGCAGTTTAATAGAATGAATTATAAACAGAGAGTTGAATTAAAATTAAATCAGCCTGACGTTTACGATGGGTTCGTTAAAGAGAATATGGAGTAATTATTATGGGCGTAAATGCAACAATAACCGTGCTAGGTAACTTAATCAATCCTGAAGTTATGACTGACATGATTTCAGCTACATTACCTAAGAAAATTAAGTTCTCACGTATCGCTGGAGTTGACACAACTTTAGAGGGTAGAGAGGGCGATACTGTAACAATCCCTAAGTACGCATACATCGGTGATGCCGAAGATGTGGCTGAGGGTGTGGCATTAGGAACTGTATCATTAACAGCTACTACAACTAAAGTGACTGTTAAGAAAGCTGGTAAGGCTACTGAAATTTCCGATGAAGCTATTTTATCAGCTCACGGTGATACTGTTGGCGAGAGTGTTAATCAGCTGGCAATGGCTGTAGCTTCTAAGATTGACGATGACTGCGTTAAGGCTTTAAATACTGCAGCATTGAAGTATGATGGCTCTGCTGGTGCAATCTCATACGAGGGCATTGTAAAAGCTATCGACTTATTAGAAGATGAAAGCGATACCCCAGTATCTAAGGTTATCTTTGTTCATCCTAAACAGGTGACACAGTTAAGACTTGATGCTGACTTTAGAGACTTAAATAAATATCCAATGCCAGTAATTATGACAGGTGCTATCGGCTCTATTGCTGGCGCACAGGTCATCGTTTCAAAGCGTGTAACTACTGATGGGGATGGTAATTATGTAAACCCTATCGTAGTAGTAGATACTGCTGATCCAAACGAAGCTACAACTGCGGATAAGTTCGCCACTAGCTCCCCAGCATTAACTATCTACTTAAAGAGAGCAGTTAATGTTGAGACTGATAGAGACATTCTTAAGTCAACTAATGTAATTAAAACTGATGAGCATTATGTAGTCGCACTTACTAATGACAGTAAAGTAGTGTTAGCTACATTTAAGGCTTAATTTAAAGGCTGGTATAATATGGGTATGCTTTTAAGACGTTACCATAAAATACCAGCTGATCCAGTCAAAAAAGAGACTGAAACAGCTGGGAAACAGGTAAAAAAGGTTAAAAAGAATGACAAGAAGTGAACTAATCGAACTTCTTAACAACGTTAAAAACTCTACCTTATGGAATGATATTCTCATTAAGTTAGAGTTTTTTTGTTATGAAGTGACTGAAAAAGACGTTGAGATGCTAGCTCAATGCCTTACTAAGATTGAAAATAAAATTAAACTTAACTGTAATTTATCCGAAGTTCCATACGGCACGATCGATTTAGAAATAGCCGATACTGTAATCGGTGAGTTTTTAGGACTAAAGAAAGCACTTAATCAACTAGATATATCTAACATAGACTTAGGCACAGCTGTAGCTAGTGTCTCAATGGGTAATACAAGCGTATCATTTAATCCATCAGATAGTGACAGTGCTAAGTTAGATAGTGTTATTACAGCAATGAAATCATCATTAGAGAGGATCTATCCATGCTTGCGAACAGTAAAGTGGTAAGACAAAAAGCACTTGAACGCTTATATGACGGTGTATGTACTGTAATCGATCAAGTTGAGACTATAGACGAAGACGGCACATCACATTTTGAAGATGGTATTGTAGTCGAAAATGTACCATGTAGAGTATCGATCGGCACTTCACCGATCGCTACAGTTACAGATGTGTCTAATGTGTCTCAGGCGATCACTCTATTTTGTGCACCTGATGTGCCTATTAAAAAAGGCTCACAAATAGACGTAACACAATACGGTGTGACCGCTCACTATAAATGTGCTGGTGTTCCAGCAGTCTATGACGTTTTTCAGTCTGTAGAAATGGAATTAAAAGATGAGTGTTAATGTGTCTCAGTTAGTTCGCTTATCAGACAAGCTAGCTGATGTGAAAGCTGAAATGAATGAGCTATCTAATTCAATCGTGAAAAAATTAGGTGCTGATACTTTATCGCTCACTATTAGCGCAACACCTGTAGATACTGGTACATTGCGTAAAGGCTGGGATGCATCACCTGTGAACGATATAGATGATAGTACAAAACAAGTAGTCATATCTAATCAAGTGCCATACGCTGAGTATGTTGAGTATGGGCACAGAACAGCTAATCATAAAAAATGGGTTGAGGGTCAATTTATGGCTACACGATCAGCACAAATAGTGCAAGCTCACGCTGAACAAACAGCAAAGGAAGTAGTCATAAAAAAAATAAACGAGGTGCTTAATGGTTGACGAATTAGTTAGAGCTATTTGTAGTGCACTGAATAAAGAATTTAATGCTGATAATCGCATCTATCAAATTATTGATAGTCCTAACTTACAAGGACTTAAACTACCAGCATTCACCGTAAATAATATTCAAAGCATTATAGATGTCAAAGGTATTCAGGCATATAAAAATAGTTACTTATATGAAGTTAGGTATCATTCTAATGAAAAAAATGCGTATAAAGACTGTTTAAATATTTTAGAGCGTGTGTGTATAGCTCTAAAAACTGTTACAATAGGCGATATGAAAGCCCATTGTTTAAGTTTTAAATCTAAGATCGTTGATGATGTGCTTGTAATCACTTGCACTTATGATATGAACTTACTAAGACAATCTAAAAAAGATGAAGCAATGCAGATACACAAGGTGGTATTCAATGACTGAAAAGAACAAATATAGTAAGTCTCAAATTATTCATTCTAAAGCGTATGAAGATTATAGAGATTTTTTAACAGGTGTACTTAAAGGGAATAAAAAGTACACTAAAGATGACGTGAATAACATTATTAAGAAATATTTTAATGAAGAGGTGAAGTAAATGGCATTAGGCGGTGGCACATATACTGTGCAAAATAAAATTTTAAGTGGTGCATATTTTAAGTTTCTTAGTGCTCAGAAAGCTACAGCTACGATTGGTGATCGTGGTGTGTCAGCATTAGCATTAAATCTTAATTGGTGTAAAGATGATGATATTTTCACAGTTACAGCTAATGAATTTATCAGAGATAGTTTGAGTATATTTGGTTACGATTATTCAGCACCTGAATTGAAGTATTTAAGAGAGGTATTCTTACATACTAAAGAAGCACACATTTACCGATTAAATGGTGGCGGTGTTAAGGCAAGTAACGCATACGCTACAGCTAAGTATTCAGGTACACGAGGAAATGATATTAAGATCATGATCGCTTCAAATGTCGATGAGCCATCACAATTTGACGTGTCTGTATATGTAGAAAATACTGTAGTATTTACTCAGACTGTAGCAAATGCAACACAGCTTGATGACAATGACTTTGTTGTGTGGAAAGATGATGCTGTGCTTGAAGTGACTGCTAGTACACCTTTATTAGGTGGTGAAAACGGTACAGGCACTGAAACAAGTGCACATCAGGCATTTTTAAACAAATTAGAGAGCTATCCTGATACAAACGCCGTCGGTTATATCGGTGATACCGATGAGATTAAGTCTTTATACTGTAACTGGGCTAAGCGTATTAGAGATGAGATCGGCATCTATTTACAGACTGTAGTTTATAATAAATCAGCTGATAGCGTTGCAGTTGTAAACGTTAAAAATAGTGCTGATTTAGTCGCATGGGTTACTGGTGTAATCGCTGGTACAGCTGTAAACAAATCAGCTACTAACATGAAGTATGACGGTGAGTTAACCGTAAATACAAGCTACACACAGAAACAGCTTGAAAACTGTATCAAAGCTGGTGAATTTGTTTTTCATAATGTAGGTGATGAGGTACATGTGCTTGAAGATTTAAACTCATTCACATCAATCACCGATGATTATGGCGAAATTTTCTGTGACAATCAGTCAATTAGAGTTGTTGACGAAATTGCAAGAGCAACCGCTACTGTATTTGCGAAGAAGTATTTAGGTAAAGTACCTAACGATGCTGATGGTCGTATCAGTCTATGGTCTGATGTGTGCAGAATATTACAACAGTTAAATGACATTCGAGCGATCGAAAACTTTGATGCTAATGAAGTGTTAGTTGAACAAGGTGACACAAAGAAGTCAGTGCTTATCAATGCAAGTGTAGTCGTAGTAAATACAATGACTAAGCTATACATGAAGACTATTATCGCTTAAGGAGCTAAGAATGGCTAAGAAATTATTTGATCCGCAAGATGCACCAGTTGCAAAATTTGCTACATTTTATTGCACAATCGGTGATCGAAGATATGAAATGTTGAACGCTAAAAACTTTGAAGCTAAAGCTAACGTGGAGACAGCCGATGTACCACGTTTAGGCTCAGTCATCAAAGGTAAAAAGGCGGTAGGCTTAGAAGTTAAATTATCATTTACTGTATATAAGGTATCTGAAATGTTCGATGAACTGATCGAACAATTTAAAAACAATGGCTATATGCCTGAGTTCGAGTGTCAGGTAACAAATGAAGATCCAGCTACCAGCATTGGTAGAAGCACTAAAACTTATCACAACTGTGTGATTGACGGTGAGGTGCTCTTATCTATGTTCGATGCTGATGGGGACTTTATTGAACAGGATATTGAAGCCTATGCTTTAGACTTTGAACGCCCTGAAAAGTACACCGAACCTTTGTATATGTAAAGGAAAAAATAGTGTATAATTAAAAGCGTGTAGTAATTACACGCTTTTTTATTTTATAGGAGATTTATTTATATGACAGATTTACAGCTATTTTTAAAGCCTAACAAAATTCAGATACCAAATAGATTTTATGCACCTACTAGATCACTGTGTGACGAAAAAGGAGTACCGATTAAATGGGAGTTCAGACACGTAACTACTAAGGAAAGTGAAGCTATACGTATCGAGTGCACAAAGTCAGTACCAACTGGAAAATATGGGCAGTACAGACAGGAATTAGACAGTGATAAATACATGTCAAAGCTGATTGTCAAAGCTGTAGTATATCCTGATCTACATAATAAAGAACTTCAAGATAGCTACGGAGTAATGACACCTGAAGAATTGTTAAAAGAAATGATCGATGATCCAGCTGAATATAATGCGCTAGTATCATTTATCAGTCAATATAATGGTGGGGTAGATATTAACGAAAAGGTCAAAGAAGCAAAAAACTAATTAAAGGTGGCGATGGTGAAGCTAACTATGCTTATTACGCATTGCATAAGCTACACATATTGCCATCTGTTTTCGCTGAATTACCTGACGAAGAAAAGGCTTTTATTATTGCTTGCATTGACATTAGAGTTGATGCTGAAAAAGAGCAAGAAAAAAAGTTGAAGTCATATAGCCGTAGAAAATAGTACGGCTATTTTTTTATAAAAGAGGAGCTTATGTATGGCAGACGTGAGCGTAATACTTGAAGTACAGGATAAGATGACTGGTGCGTTAAATAATATTAACAATTCAGTTAGTCGAATTACTGAAAACTTTACTAATCTAAATAATGTAAGTGATCTACCAAACGATATAAGTCGTGCAGATGCCGAAGTCCAGCAAATGGCACGACATACAGATGAAGTTGCAGAACACACTAATAACTTATGTGGCTTATGGGGTCGAGTGATCGGTATCATGGGCGCATACCTAGCTGGGCAACAAATGCGACAGGCTATAGACTATGCATCAGACTTAGTTGAAGTGCAAAACGTAGTAGATGTTACTTTTGCCGAGGGTGCGGAAGAAGTCAACAAGTGGTCTAAGTCAGCACTTGATGCTTTTGGCTTAAATGAGCTATCTGCTAAACGATATAGTTCTACTTTAGGAGCTATGATGAAGTCATCAGGCTTAGCTGGTGACGAAGTACGAAAAATGTCAATGGATATGACCGCTTTGGCTGGTGATATGGCATCATTTTACAATTTGAGCGGTGACGAAGCCTTTGAAAAAATTAAATCAGGTATCAGTGGCGAAACAGAACCATTAAAAGCACTAGGCATCAACATGAGCGATGCTAATTTACAAACTTTCGCTTATTCACAAGGCATCAATAAACTAACTAAAGATATGTCACAAGCTGAAAAAGTACAGTTAAGATATAGCTATTTATTATCTGTGACATCTGATGCACAAGGCGATTTTGCACGTACACAAGACAGTTTCTCTAACCAAACAAAACTATTAGCCGAGAAATGGAATGCTTTTAGAGGTGAAATGGCGACTGGCTTACTACCAGTGCTCACTATGGTGATCCAAGTAATGAATAATATGATTACAGTGGCACAAGCTGTGTATGATTTCATTAGTGCCAACTGGTCTGTATTTGCACCTTTGATTTACGGTATTGTAGGCGCATTAACAATTTTCGTAACATATCTAACACTTGTAAAAACATGGTCTTTAATTTGTGCTGGTGCACAGGCTGTATGGAATGCTGTTATGATGGCTAATCCTATCATGTTAATTGTTATGGCTATCATGGCTGTAATAGGTGCTATTGTTGCATTATGTAACTGGATAGCTGAAAGCACAGGAGTTACCGAAAGCGGTTTAGGGGTCATCACAGGTGCTTTTGCGACAGCTGGTGCATTTATTTATAACTTAGTAATTGGTGTAATTAACGCTGTAATTAACGCTGTTTATAATATGATTAAGCCTTTTGTCAGTGTGATCGAGTGGATAGTGAACGCATTTAACGGTGGCTTTGATAATGTTGGCGATATGTTTTTGAATTTAATAGGAAAATTAACATCATGGCTATTAGATTTCGCTAAGGTTGCAACTAAAGTGCTTGATGCTGTGTTCGGTTCAGACTTCACATCAAGCATCGAGGGCTATCAAAACAAACTTGAAAGCATGGGAAAGAATAAAAACGCAGTCACCTATAAATTAGAAGCACCGCAGTTAGAACGTATTGATTATGGCTCTGCTTTTGATGCTGGTGCTAGTGTAGGTGATAAAGCATCAAATGCTATTAGTGATCGTTTCAGCTTCAATGCTAATGATACTGCTAACTTAGATGCTACTACTCAGGCTGTTAATCAGAATACTAATGCGATCAACAACGGTGTAAACTCAATCAACACTAAAAATGCGAAAAACACAAGTAAATTGAAAAAATCTGTTGATATTTCAAAAGAAAACTTAGTTTATTTGCGTGACATTGCAGAAAAAGAAGCAATCAATCAGTTTACTACAGCTGAGGTAAAGGTTGATATGACTAACAATAACACTGTAAATAATGGCTTAGACTTGAACAGCATGATTAAGTCATTGTCAGACGGTGTAAAAGAAGCTATGGAAGTATGCGCTGATGGAGTGTATTAAATGTACTATGTATATGTAGGCAAAATGTTATTGCCAGTTGCACCAAGTCAAATTGAGACGTCAATCGGTAGCAACAATAAAGTATATGATCTAATTAACGAGGGTGAAACAACGGTAATAAAAAGTATGCCGTTACAAGAAATTAGATTTGAATTTTTATTGCCATTGCATCAATATAGTTTTGCACATTATAAAAGTGGCTTTATCGGTGCATCTGTTTTCATTGAATATCTACAAGAGTGCAAAGAAGATAAAGAGCCTATCCAGTTAATCATTACACGTGCTAATGGGGCTGTTGGTGCTGTTATAGGTACAGGTGCAAGCATCTTAGGCGGTGTTGGTATAACTGGCGGAGCTGGCACATTCACCAATCTTAAAGTCACACTTGAAGAATATACTTTGACTGAAAGTGCTGATAATGCTGGTGATTATATGGTAAGTGCTAGCTTTAAGGAATATAGAGAGCCTAAACTTTTTGAATTACCAAAATTAGCTAAACTAGGTGCTAGTGCTTTGATGGGTGCAATCAGCACACAACGCAGTACAGCAAATAGTCCAGCTCCAAAAAAAGTAGTGAAAACACATACCGTAAAAAAAGGTGAGACTTTGTGGATAATTGCGAAAAAATATTATGGCAACGGTGCTCTATATACTGAAATTGCTAGCGTGAATAAGATCATAAATCCTAATTCACTTAAAGTGGGTCAAATATTAACACTACCAGTGGTATAAATTATGAGAGATGCAGATTTATTGATATGCGGTAATGGCGATGCTTATACTCCACTACTGCTTGACGGAGCTAAGTGGACAAGTCAAATGCGAGGATCACCTAGTAAATTTGAGTTTGAGATCCTGAAAGATAAGAATTTCACTGTTGCTGAGGGTCAAAGAGTGACTTTCAAATGGAAAAACAACAAAATCTTTTGTGGTTATATTTTTAAGTATAGCTACAATAATTCTGATGATACTATCAGTATTACTGCTTACGATCAGCTTAGATATTTGAAAAACAAAGACACATACGTTTTTGAAAATAAAACCTTATCTCAAATAGCAAATGCTATTTGTAGAGATTTTAAGATTGAAACAGGTGCTATTCTAAGTTCAGGTTATGCAATACCAAATTATCCTTGTGATAATATGACACTTTTTGACATCATCGAGGGTGCTATTGACGAGACACTAAAAAATACTAAAAAGCTATATATAATGTACGATGACTACGGTCATTTAACGATCGTGCCATTCGATCAAATGAAAGTGCAAGACTTTACGATCACAGGTTATAACGCAAGCGATTTTGATTTTTCAAGCTCAATAGATGACAAGACTTACAATAAAATAAAATTATACTTCAATAATGACAAAACAGGTGTAAGAGACATCTATATTGAACAAGATAGTGATAGTCAGGGTAAATGGGGCATTTTGCAGTTATACGAAGAAGTTAAAAAAGGTGAAAATGGTAAAACTAAAGCTCAAACCTTATTGAAACTGTATAATGCACCAACACGTACATTAACCGTATCAGGCATCGATGGTAATTGTAAAGTTAGAGCTGGCTCAATGGTATTAGTAAAGATTGACTTAGGCAATAATTTAAGTTTATCTAACTACATGCTAGTTGAAAATTGCACACATACATTTAATGACAATGAGCACAAGATGGACTTAGCATTGCGAGGTGGAAAGTTAAATGGCTGATTGTACTGATTTATTAAGAGCGATAAAAAAGGCTTCAATAGATGCCATTGAGAACAACGTACCAGTTGCAGTAGTGACTGGCACTGTCATATCCAATAGTCCAATTAAAATACAGGTCGATCAAAAGTTAATGCTCACTCAAACGCAGATCGTACTAACAAGAAACGTCACTGACTTTAAGCGTGATGAAACAGTTGATCACATGACAGAAAGAGCCGTAGGTGGCTCACACTATGCTTTGTTTGAAAGTCATCAGCACCAATACAAAGGCAGAAAAGAGTTTAAAATTCATAATAAACTTGAAGCTGGCGATGTAGTATTGATGATACGTGAACAGGGCGGAAAACATTATTACGTTATAGACAGGATAGCAAAATGATACCAATTATTGACGAAAGTACAGACGTTGAATTTACCGAAATGCCTAGCGAAAATTACAAGGTAGATTATAAAGACCGCATTTACGGTCATAACGATGGCTTAGAAGCTATGAAGCAGACAGCATATAGAATACTTCTAACCGAAAGATATAAATATATGATCTATGATTGGAATTATGGCATTGAGCTTGATGATTTGTTCGGTCAGCCTATGAGTTATGTAATACCTGAAGTTACTAGACGTATCAAAGAAGCACTCACACAAGATGATAGAATTGATAGTGTTGATAATTTCAGCTATGACACATCAAAACGACATGAATTAGCTGTAACATTTACAGTACATACAAAGTATGGAAACTTCGACATGGAGAAAGAAATAGATGTTTGAAAGTAAAACTTACGAAAATATCCTAGCTAGTGCATTAGCTAGAGTGCCTGATACTATGGATAAAAGACAAAGCGCAATTATATACGATGCTATTGCGCCAGCTTGCGCTGAATTAGCACAAGCATATATAGACTTAGATTTAATATTGAAAGAGACATTCGCAGATACCGCAGAGGGTGATTACCTAGAAAAACGTACTAGAGAACGTGGAATTAACCGAGAGCCAGCAACTCACGCTGTAGTTAAGTTAGTAACTACACCTGTTGATATTCAAGTGCCATTAAACAGTATATTCAGCTGTCAGGAACTCAATTTCACAGTAACAGAAAAATTAGCAGACGGTATCTATAAATGTATATGTGATACCGCTGGTAGTGAAGCTAACTCATGTAGCGGTCAAGCTATACCTAATGAATATATCAGGGGACTAGCTACTGCTAACGTTACCGAAATCTTAAAGCCAGCCGAAGATGCGGAAGATGACGAGACACTAAGAGCACGTTACTTAGCTTCACTACGAGATCAAGCCTTTGGTGGTAATATTGCAGACTACAAAGAAAAAGTACATAAATTAGAGGGTGTAGGCGGTGTTAAGGTTACACCTGTTTGGAATGGTGGCGGTACAGTTCTAATTACCATCAGCGCATCAGATTATACCGTGCCGACTGAATACTTAATCAACGAAGTACAGACTGCTATCGATCCTACTGGCGATCAAAAAGGTGTTGGTATTGCGCCTATAGGTCATATTGTAACCGTAAAAGGAGCTGTGGCGGATAATATCAACATCACAACTAAACTTACTTTTGCTGATGGCTATCAATACGAGAATGTAAATACATTGATCGAAAAAGCACTTGATGAATACTATGCGGAAGAACGAAAAAAGTGGGAAAACTACGATAAAACAGGCATCATCATTCGTATTTCGCAGATTGAGACACGTCTATTAGCTGTAAACGGTATTATGGATATAACAGACACTACTATTAACGGAAAAGCTAAAAATTATCAATTATCACACGATGCATTACCAGTAAGAGGAACATTCGCATGGAGCGCAAGTTAATTGACTATATACCACCTGAATTTCAGAAATACGAAGAACTAAAAGCTATATTCAACACCGAACAATTTGATTTTGCTAATTTTTGGGATAACGGAGTACAAACTGTAATGAATGAGCAGTTTGTCACTTCACTTGATGAATGGGGCTGTGAAAAGTGGGAAAAAATGATCGGAATTTCATATTTATCAGATGATACGTTAGATCAAAGACGTTTCAGAATATTATCCTACTTAAATGCACGATTGCCATACACATATAGACAGCTTCAAAATATATTAGAGGGTCTCTGCGGAAAGAATGGCTTTTTAACATATTTGTTTAATAATGAGTACAATTTAGTTGTTAAATTATCGCTAAGTAACGAACGAAATTATAATACTGCTTGTAGTATGCTAAGATCGATCGTACCAGCTAACTTAACGATAAATGTATTTATGTTCAATACACATAAAGTGTTGCGTTTATATTCACACAAGGAATTGCACAAACATACGCATTATGGGGTTAGAACAGACGTATTAACTGTATAAAAAAAAAAGGGCACTGAGTGTGCCCTTAAATGTTTAGGAGATTTGCATAATAATTATAACATAAAGGGTGATATATGAATATTATTAAGACTTATACTAAAAATAATCAGTGTTTCAAAAATAACACACAAATAACTGTAAAAGGCTTAATGCTACACAGTGTAGGTTGTGCACAACCTAAAGCTCAGGTGTTCGTCAAGCAGTTCGATAATGCCAGCCTACAAAAAGCAGTTCATGCTTTTATTGACTTTGAGACTGGCGATGTGTATCAATGCTTACCATGGAACGTGAAAGCATGGCATTGTGGTGGTCGTGGTAATAGCACTCACATAGGTGTTGAATTATGCGAACCTAATAAAAAAATAACTGATTTTACAAAATGCTATCAATCAGCAGTAAAATTATTCGCTATGCTATGTTTACAATTTGACTTAGATCCATTGACAGACATTACAAGTCACTATGAGGGCTATCAGAAAGGTATTGCTAGCAACCACGCTGATCCTAAACCGTTATTAACTATCTACGGAAAAACAATGAATAAGTTTAGATTAGACGTTAAGAACATGATGAACTCATAAATAAAAAGCCCCTTGTTTTTTTCAAGGGGCTTTATTTTGGGACATATAAAAACTGGCGGATAGGGTGAGATTTGAACTCACAAGCCTACTACTAGACCACTGGTATTCAAAGCCAGCGCAATTACCAACTCTGCCACCTATCCATAAATTTGGCGGAACAGAAAGGATTTGAACCTTTGAGCCGTATTAAACCGACTGATTGCTTAGTAGGCAACTGCATTAAACCACTCTGCCACTGTTCCTTGGCGGAACAGACAGGATTTGAACCTGTAAGCTATCTTACACAACTTTTTAACTGTTCCTTTTTGTGCCCATAGTCGTGATTTCGCTCACGACTTTGAAGCGTTGCCTAGTCGGATAAACGACATTGCACTAGATGCTGAGCCACATTCTTATGTGCAATAGTAATATTTTTTCTAAAGCGACACATTACCAAACCGCAACAATGATTATAGCACACATCAGATAGATTATTTTTGTGATCTATGTCATATTTTTATACAAATAGTGCTGTACTTTGTACGCATACATAACTATAATGAAGTCATAGAAAGTTACTTAGGAGACGTTATTATGAATATTTTAGGTTACATCAACAAACTAATTTACACAGACATTGATGCATACAAAGTATTTGAAGAAAATGGCAAAACTTATGCTGTTAAAGTCGAAAAGAAAATCGACAATAGCAAAGTTGAAGCTGTAAATGGCTGATTTTGCAGAATTGTATTAAATAACTCTGAATTATATGCAGATCCAAACTGCGAAATTGTTGAGATTGGAAAGCCTTTTGAAATTACTAGAAAAAATGGAGTATGGGGCTACAAAAATTTCGTATCAAGAAATTATTTGCATGGCTGTTGTGCTATTAAAGAGGGTTGCAACGATTTAGAACTTGAACAGGGTGAAGAGTTTGACACAATCTATGAATTAACAAAAACAGGCAAAAGAAAAACTACTTTTGTGAAGCTAGGCAACATCGAAAATGAGTGTCACTACTTCAAGGATATGAATTTTTAATCAACAAAGGGCAGAAATGCCCTTATTATTGGAGGTTAATTGAAGATGAAATATAGACAAGATCAATTCAAAGAGTTTTTTGCAGATTTCGTCAAAGAACAAGAAAAAGAGGGTAAACACATCGACACAAGTCCGATGCGTAAACGCACACCTGTTTATGATGCTAAGGCAATAGATGATCCGATAGACGTTGACGAAAAATATTTACTTGGCTTTGTACCACTGGAAAATGAAGATGAAATTATCTAAAGAAGTAGTCGATAAATATATCGACCAAACACTAGCAGATGCTGAATTTCGCAAAATTAGTAAGACATATTGTGCATATAACCGTAAACTCAATGCGGTTATATATTGGAATAAGCGTAACGTGCATTATTGTGATACTCAATTTCAATTCACAGTAAGCAATGAATACAGCTACATCAGACCAAATGGAGTAGTTAAGTACAATACATTAGCTGGTGATCCTGAATTATTGAGCTATTTAATTAAAAAACTTGCCAAAGCTAGGAGTAAATAAAAATAAGCCAGCACTCAATATATGAATTAAAGCAAAAGCAGTCTTTACCGCTCGATGCTAAAATTCAGATGACTAGATTAAGACTTAAACAATGGCACATCAAATATGAGGGAAATGTATATTTAGCATTTTCAGGTGGAAAAGACAGCACGGTACTAAAACACATACTGTCAAATTTATTTCCTGATGTACCAACTGTATTTTGTAATACTGGACTTGAATATCCTGAAATTAAAAATTTTGCATTATCTCAAAATAATGTAACGATTATAACTCCTAAAATGATGTTTAAAGATGTCATTAACACGTATGGCTATCCTGTGATCTCAAAAGAACAATCAAGTTATATATATGAGATCAGAAATACAAAGTCAGATAAACTAAGAGATTTAAGGCTTAATGGTAGAAATGGCAGTTATAAATTATCTGATAAATGGCAATTTATGCTAGATGCTCCGTTTAAGATTTCAAATAAATGCTGTGATATTATGAAAAAAGCCCCATTTAAACTTTACGAAAAAGAAACAGGTAGAAAAGGTATTATAGCTACTATGACTGATGAAAGTATGTTAAGACTTAACTCATGGCTTAAATACGGCTGTAATGCTTTTGAAGCTACTAGACCCATGTCAAGACCCATGTCATTTTGGACTGAACAAGATATTTTGCATTACATAGTTAAATATAATCTAAAAATTGCATCGGCATATGGTGATATTGTTCAAGATGAAAACGGTAAATATCACACGACAGGCTGTGATCGTACTGGTTGTATGTTCTGTTTGTATGGCATACAAAAAGATAGTACACCTAATCGTTTTCAGCGTATGCAAATGACACATCCTCGACAATATCAATTCTGTTTAAATGAACTAGGAATTAAAGATGTTTTGAAATATATGAATATCCCATATAAGCAAATTTAATAGAAATGCCAGTTGTTATAAACTGGCATTTTTCACGTCTATTTTGTTCACAGATTGATATATCTAAGCTCACTAATATCATTACTCATTCAAATACGTTTTATCCTATCGTATCGTTACGATTTTTGAATATAAATACGTATAAAAATTATTATGACACGTAGGTGATACATAGGTCACGCAGATACTTTTTATATCGTTGTACCTATAAAATACTTGTAAATCAATATGATCGCACGTTACCTATGTATTTTGAACTTCTTTAAATAATTTGCACACAGAATTTTAA
>ERZ1034973.611-NODE-611-length-24297-cov-5.708316_pt1 | contig 24297 bp, 25 predicted proteins | sample MGYA00520686_ERZ1034973 | MGnify/ENA primary metagenome ERZ1034973 (study PRJEB33766, sample SAMN09781775) | gut metagenome | biome: gut microbiome | host: Homo sapiens | place: Madagascar | study: EMG produced TPA metagenomics assembly of the PRJNA485056 data set...
AGACAGCGGCCTCTCACGCCGTTAACGTGGGTTCGATTCCCGCACGGGTCACCAAGACAGCATAATCCGAACTTGATTCTCTATGAGAATGGGTTCGGATTTTGTTTTTGTATTAGCGAGCTATATGCGAAGTAGTGCGCAAAAAGTGGCGGTAGTTTGAAAACGACTATTGCCACTTTTATACTTATAGATTTCAGCTTAAGATGTGGATGTGCAGTGATGCAAAGTTGATTTTTTGTTTACATTAAAGAGTAATTGTGGTATATTAAATATATAGATACGTTAATTATTGTAATGTAAAAACGTATCGTTAGATAATTTGTATTTTTTAGAGTCGGTCTGGGTAGGTGATTAAGATGGCTGATAATAGTAGAGCGATTAATCGTGTTTTCACGCGAAAAGTTATCAGCGATCTGGTACAAGATGGAAAAAGCGATGTGTTTGATTACGTTGTGAAGCGTTATGTTGAAAATCCTTCGGAAAAGACTCATGGCCAACTAATAAGTGAAATATATGCGAGGCTTAATCAGCAACAACGCAATGAGTATTTTTATATGAATACATTGTTAAATAAGTTGCTTTGCGGAATTCATAATGTGAATACAACAGCGGCGTTTTCTCAAGTTAGAATAGAACATTCGATTGCGGACTTTGTTATGATAAATGGAGAAGGACGCGTATATGAAATAAAATCAGATCTCGACAATTTTAGTAGACTTCATAATCAATTGCAGGATTATTTCTGCGCATTTAACAAGGTATCAGTTCTTGCATCCATACATGAGCAAGAAAAAGTACGAGACGTTTTATCTTCTTTTGGAGAAATGGGAAATGCAGTTGGAATTTATGTGCTATCAGAGCAAGGAACGATATTTAGTAAGGAACGAAGCAGAGAACCTGTAGAATATAATGCAAATCTTAGGCATTCTAGCATATTTAAGCTTTTAAGAAAAAAAGAATATGAAAATATATTAAAAGAGTATTTTGGTTTCGTTCCAGAAGCGGAGCCTGTATTTCGTTTCCGCGTATGCTTAGAAAAATTTGAAGAAATTCCAATCTTAGAGGCACAACATTTGGCGTTGCAGGAAATGAAAAAGCGTAGCAAAATTACAGTCGAGCAATTTGGAAAGATACGACCGGAATTGAAAGCTGTAGTATATTTTTCGAGTTTAGAGAAACAAACAACGATTCTTAATCAATTACTGGATACACCATACAGGAGGTAGTAATACCATGTATTTCCCTTATTTTCGCGGAAGACAATATGAACTCCTCGCGCTAAAAGAACTTGCATCTCAAAAACTGATTTCTGAATCGATTATCCCTATTGTAGAACCGATAAAGCAGATTCCTGCGCTAAAGAATACATTGAAAGCTTTTAATGATACAGGGTTGCCAATTGGAATTATTGTGAATCCGGAGGTAGGAGGTCTTGTTGGAAAATCGAATGAAATCTGTTCGATTTTGTCAACATATCAAAGCACAGCATTCCCAGGAATTCTAATTAATGATGACACACAATCAGCACTTAAAGAACTTGATAAGGGAAAATTTAATCAGGAATCGTTGTTAACTATAGTGGATGATCAAGACAAGCGACAGGCGTATGAAAATATGGGCTTGAATTGTGCTCGATATACGCTTTGCCCGTTTGATAGATACGTAATGCAAATGTCGATAAAAAACGGAGTCCTTTTTGAAGATAAATTCAGAAAAAGAAGTAGGAACGCAGATTATCCAGAAGACGAACCTTTTTCTAGAGATCATTTGGACTTTAGTGAAATTGCATTTGGTGGTAACAAGTTTGTTGGATTTGGAGATTATTCTATTATAGGAAAAGAATATAATGAATCTGGCTTTGCGCCATATGCAGTGGCGATTCATATAGTCTATTTTGCAAATGATGCTTCGCTGAGAATTCGTCATTTTGTTTCAGATTCTAATGATGATATAACTGATGTTGCAGGAAAATTTTATGAAGCGGTATCGAAACTTCATAAGTGGTATACAACGGAGGGACAAGAGCGCCAGTTAACAGTGGGGCTGAAAACATTGCTAGACCATTATCATAATAAAACATATCCAGGATTGCCTACTTTGAAGAAACTTTCTGTGATGCATCATCTTGAACTTGTCGGTCGATATTTGGATGGAGAAAAAAAGTAATGAATTGTTGTGCCAACTGTTTTTCAGATGAGCAAATAAAAAAGATTATTGCAGACAATGGCCATACCGGAAATTGTGATTTTTGTGGGGAAAAGGATACCCAGGTTTGTAGTGTTGACGAGGCAACGGATATATCGGATTTGATATCGGATGTTTTGAGTGTCTATGAAGAAAATAAACAAGGAAGACCTCTTTTTAGCGCAATAATCGAGGATTGGAATATTTTTAGAAAAGATATTCCATCCTCTAATAAACTGATAGAGGCTTTTTGCTCTACCATATATGATGATGGTAAAGAAAATCACAATGTTTATGTAGAAATCCCTAAAGCACAACGCGAAGAATATGGTGTCTTTTCGGGACATACATGGGACGAATTTTCTAATGCAATAAAGAGTAAAAACCGATTCCATAATAATTATTTTAAGGCTGATCGATTCTCACCGTTTTTAGGATATTCAATAAAAAAATATCTAAAAGGAACGGAATTGTACCGCGCACGAATTTGCAATGATGAAAAAGGATTTCAAATAAGTGAAATGGGCGCACCGCCAGCACATTTAAGAAAGGCAGGGCGGGTAAATCCTGAAGGCATAGGTGTTCTGTATTTGACATCTGATGAGCAAACAGCACTGAGCGAGGTAAGGGCGGGGACATTTGATTATGTGACGATTGGAACATTTCAATTAAAAAAGGAAATTAGAGTTGTAAATATTTCGGAATTAAATAAAATCAGCCCCGTCTTATATTCGAGCAACATAGAATCACTTTCTGCAAATACAAAAATATTTAGGGATATAGCAAATGAAATAGCGAAGCCACTTAGAAGAAATGATAGTACACTTGCATACTTGCCAACACAATTTATTACGGAATTTATTAAGAGTAATGGATATGCAGGGGTTGCATATCCAAGCACTATGGGAACAGAAGGTATAAATGTTGCTGTTTTTGATGAATCTCTATTTAAATGTGTGGCAGTTCATACAGTAGAGATTAATAATATTAGCTATGCCTATGGAGAAATTGAATAGGACATTGGCAAAAAATTGTTTCAAAAAGAGCAAGAGCGCGGCCATAAATGGCTGCGCTCTTTTTGAATATAGGGATAGTTTAAAATGATTGAATCTTATGGAGCGCTTTATTTTGACATCCCTCGTTCATAATCCCTTTGGATATAAGGAAGAATAAACTTCGCGAATTGATTTATATAAGCGGAATCAATTTGTGGATCTTTGATAGTGGGGAGAATCTGGGCGTCAATTTGCGTATTATCAGAAGGATTTTTCGACACACAGAACTCCTTTTAGTCAATAATGAGCAAATCGAGGATATCATTACATTCCATGGAAGTATAGCCCCAGAGAACAGAACTGAGAATGCTTAGAGCTTCTTCGCGACGGCTGTAATAAGTGCGAAGAGAAAGTGGGAAACCTTTGTCATCGAGAACATATAGGATTTCATTGGTGTTTTCGTAACGATGAGGGGAGAGATACGAATAATAGAGAATCCAATAATAGAGTTCGCCTTTTTTGTGTCTTTCCCGCATCAGGTTGACGGAAGAATCTATAACGGATAGCATCTTTTTGCTGCGTGATATAGATTGCGCATACCCTTCCAGATGCGGATTTGGGAGGCCTAAATTCTCAAGAGACGCTTTAGCGGAAGTGCCATACGCCGCATGAAACTCTGCGTGCAAATTTCGCTCTGCGACCTCTACATTCCATGATGCGTCACGGTAATTTTTCATAAGTGTCAGAGTATCGTGAAAATACTTGGAGACATCTTTCTTTTGCTTTTTTAATGCCACAGAATAACTCCTTCTTGTTGTCAAAAAATCAAAGTACGGCTTTAGAGGATAAAATAGCTCTGGCAGTGGTTTTCGTTGTAGCTGCAGTGTCTTTTCGCATATCCTTACCGGAAAAGAGAATAGGCGCACAGTGTTCAAGAATGCGGCTGTAAATACGAGAATGTTCTAAATCCGGGGGATTTTTCATCTGCTCCAATGTCAGATTGGTTGTGACAATCAACGGCTTGCAGCTTCGGTAGCGTCGGTCTACAATTTGAAACATCTGCTCCATAGCATAGGATGTATTGCGTTCAACACCCAAATCATCAAGAATCAGTAAATCGTAACGTCCGATGGAATCTATATAGCCAACGCGCCCTTCTGGTGGCATGCCTGTCAAGCGCGATAGGATGGCGGGAAAGTTTGTCATCATTACGGAAATTTCCTTATCGAGCAGCGCATTAGCAATGCACCCGGCAAAGAATGATTTCCCTGTACCGACATCTCCGAAAAGCAATAGCCCGGTATTAGAGGCGTATGCTTTATCCCAGCCGTTAACATAAGCATGGGCTTTTTCCATCAAGGGATTGTGGTCGTTGTCATTAGCGAAAGTGTAATCGCATAAATGACGGCCTTGTAAGCCTTGCTCGCGGCTGCGCCGGATGCGCTCGATACGTTTCCGCTGTTCTTCAGCCGCCCTGCGGTGCTGCTCTGTGAGCGTCTGACAGGGGCAGAGGCACCGAGGAATGAAACACTCTGCACTGCCGGGAATGGGAACTACAGCCTGTCTCTGCCCACTGCAGGATTTGCAATGAATCAGACCATCGGTGGGATCTATGTATTCATCTGTGGTTAATACAGCATTCCGGGCAGTGCTGGTGAGCAATACATGAATCTCTGAGGAAAGCTCGTTCATACGGTTTCTCCCTCCTCCACATGGTAATCCTGACTATATGTTATTTGAGTATTACTATTCCTGTCGGTTGCAGCCCAGCGCAGAATTGTTGCAGCATGACTTTGGTACTGCCGACCTGTGAATCTCATGTATTCGGAGAGACGGTTGATGTAATGTTCCCATGAGGTTGGCAATTCGTTTTTTAATTTAGTCAATTCAGAGTTGGAAAGAAAGACATTTTTATATGGGCCATAAGCAGAGCTGGGACGGAAAAATTGGCCTTCTTTTTCTCTAACTATTACTTTATCTCTTTCTGTATCTCTAATTTCTATCTCTGGGGGACAAATGTCCACCCTTACGGTAGATGATGAAAACTGTTGTTGAAGGCGAAGTCTCTCCACACGTTTGCGCTCTGCCTGAGTAGAAGATTGGCCGATAAAAAGCTGAATATCAGTCATATAGTAGGTGTGGTTTGCAAGAATTTCTATAAGTCCGAATTTCAGATAAATATTTATGGCGTGTTCAACAGTACCGGCTTGGGAACGTGTGATAACGGCAAGGGTTTGAAAGGTATGCGGAAGATCTTCGCTAACCAATAGCAGACCGTTATAGGGTAGTGAAATAAGGTAGAGTTTGAGGAGCAAAAGAACGTATATAGGACCGTCCAGCATTTGCTCTAAAAGCAGGACTTTAGAATCGTTGAAAAATGTTTCTTTAAGCTTCATGTAGTAGTATTTATGGTTTTCGGACATGGGCAAAATCCTTTCTTTTCAAAGATTGAAAGTTTCTTGAAATTCTCGGAAGTTGATAATCTGCAACTCGATGGAATCTCCGCAGAGTGGCCGCAGCGCGTCTGCCTGAAAATCGAAGCAGACGATAATGCCGCTGTATTTCAGAAAATTTATAGCAGAGATAAAACGAAATAGGCGTGGAATGTCCGGCAGATAGCTGAACAGAACCGGCGCGCCTGAGTCGGTGAGGGCATCGTGTTCAAAGTGACTGCCGGAAGATGGCGGCTGAAGCTCCTGTCGAAGTATGGCGTTTACTTGTTCGACGATTTCGGGGAGGCAAAGCATCTGCAAGAGCGCCTCCCCATAGGAATCGCTTGTCAAAAAGTAAAAATGTTCGTAGCCGTCATGCAGCAGGAAGTGGTCGCGTTTGTGAGTCTGGGAACGCTCTAGCAGGGTGCGAAGAGTGTCCACACTGTCTGAGAGTAAAAGACCACTTGTTTTTGGATTGAAAGAAACTTTTTTCCGATAAATTTGCTCCAACATGGCTTTGGCACGTTGCTCGACTTGCGGCTCAAAGACCGGCAGAAACTCCATGCTGTTGTACACGGCGAAAACGCGGCTGGACGTGAACAACGCGCCTGCCATACGAGAACCACGAATCTTGAGCGTTTCGAGTTCGGCTTCTTTCATCTCGCGGGAGTCATAAAAGCAGGGCTGTTCGATGCAGAACGGGCCTCTTGCGGATGGGGAGAAGATTGGCGGTTTTTCGTCACGATAAATCAGTGCGCCTGCATTCAGCATCGTCACATAGGTTTGCGCAATACGGTGCAGCCGGATACGGCGAGAGACCTCTGACTTGATGGCGTTCGTATCGCTGCATCCGGATAAATAAAATTCAAAGCGTTCGGGTTCTTGCTGCAATAACAGACGCTTGCCACGAACACCGAGCCGATAGCCTCGAAGATGCTGACGAGAAAAAATACGAAGGAGCTTGTCATGTGTCAAGGACGTGACGACTTTTTTGCGGTAACTTTCACTCGCGGTAAGGTGGGAAGAACAGGAGCAAGGAACCTCGCCGCAGATAGCCGTGAGCGACAACAGCTCATAATTGAGACTGTTGTGAGACGGTAAAGTTGGAGACTGTGAAGAAATAGGAATCACCTCGTTTTCCTACCGTAAGCACATTATCCTCGGTGCAACACTTTCGTGAGGAACGCCAAAAAAACGATTCTGACGCGGAAAAGTCACCAAAATGTGCAAGTAGAGATTTTTTGAAGAATTTTCAGACGAAATGGAGGTCAGCTTTTTACGGATTTTGCCGGATTTTTCATGTCCAGCCATGCAGAAAATTTCTCTTTTTGCATGACGGAAATGATGGTACAGGATGAATCTGCAAACCGTGTTGTCTGGAACTGATCGCACAGAGCGCCGGTGTCATCGGTCATGCAGTATAGCGTGATAATGTCGAGAACTTCTTTCGTTTCAAGATTGTCATAATCGCGTACGGCTTTAATGGGCAGGCAGCGGTCATAGACATGTTCGATGCAGACGGTACATGCGTGGAAGTGGGGAAGATTTTGTTGTTCGGCATACTGCTTTAGTGCCGCATGAAGCGCTGGCTGCAAAAATTTGAAGCCCTCGGTGCGGGTCTTTTTAGGTAGCAGTGCGGATAGCCTGACGGACAGAATACTATCCGTTACATCAACGCATATGCCCTGCATCTCGGCAGCTTGCAGATAGTAGTCCTGCGGCATCCCGCCGCAAACGGTAAACAGAAAATTGCGAAGCTGAGCGGTGCTGCGCTCACTGAGTAAAGCGGTATTCTTGGCCGCTTCAAAAAATTGAATAGGATCCGAACTGGAGAGCAGGTATTCCAATTCGTGCAGTTTCTTATCGATGTCGATAAGACAGCGCTGCTCCAAGCGGATATGAGTTAAAAGTGTATCTGAATTCAAAAGTACCTCCGTGATGACGTATAAGTAGGCGTATAATATGCGTATTAAGATAATTTTCCGACAGGAGAAAGTGATAATACGCAAACATTACGTTTGCTATACGCATTGAGCTTATACTACGTGTTTGTTTTAAAAATTCGGAAGGAAACAAGGATTCAAGGCCTAAAATCAGGTTGTGCGATTCGGAGTAAAAACACCGATGGAAGCACAACATTTGTGCGCATATTTACTTTACCATGTTTGCTGTGAAGAAAAAATACATAGGTACTGCAAATTTTATGCGGATTTTGTGCGGCTGCTTTTTTCGCATGAGAGCTGGCGTACAATAGACGATTTTTTAAAATATAAAGAAAAAAGCGCCGCTGGAAAAAATCCAAGCGGCGCAGAAAGCGCTAAAGCTGTTTTATGTGGCGAGGATAATAAGTGAACCGGGACGGTAAATACGAGGAATCACTTATTATTCTTCTCCTGTGGCTGCGGAGAGTCCGGATGCGTTTCAGGGCGGTGCGGCTGATAAATGCCCATGATAGAGTACGGCGGCCAACCATCGATTTCGTGGCGGATAGCAGTATCAAGGGCCTGCCGACCAATTTTGTGAATAGCAGATTCTTTCTTTTCCATTGAAGAGGCCTCCTTTAAAATGATAGACTTCATATAGCAAAATTATTGCACGCCAAATCCATATGCGGAAAATGCCAGCAATAGCGCAACTGAAAAAATAGAAAAAGCGATACATCCTGCCCAAACGGGATTTACAAAAAGGATGAGGGCAAACGCTATTAAAATAAAGGCAACACGCAAATAAATACGTGGCCGTAATGCGGACATTTCAGCAGAGGAAAGATGCAATTCAGGATGGTTTACCGGACCGATTAAGGCAATAGAAAGTCCAGATATAATTGCAACAAATATAAACAGACTTGCATCTGGCATACAAATGGATAAGGAAAGAAACAGTATTTGAAGGATAACGGAGGTAATCAGACATCCATGAGGTGTCTTTGCGTGATATCCTCCGGTACGAGCACGCAAAAAACGAAATGTAAAAGTATATAAGATGGATCCAATCCATCCGACGACAAGCGAACCGATAGGAATCAAGAAGCAAAGAGAAAGAGCGGACATGAGAAACTTAATAACTACATAATGACACCAATCTTTTTTATCTTCTGCTATGTAGTTGTGCGCTGCAAGAAAAATAGTGATCCTTTCTGCCAGATTTTCCATGTCCATCACCTCTTTGCAATTACACTACTATAACGAAGCAAGAATGTCCAAAAAAGTGGCGTAACTGCAATTTGGCGTGCATAACTGCAATTATTTGAGTGGTTTAATTATTGAGTCGGTACATTCTTCATACCATTCAGCACAAAACAAAAAGGAACTGTTTTTGTAGGACATTAGATGAAAGGCATCGTATTTGTGCAGAGTTTCCATTACATTGCGAAGTCCAAAGCCATGCAGTTCTGGTTCTTGCTTCGTTGTTGCAATATGATCATTGACGATTGCTACAGGTAAACTGGAATTTTCGACAGAAAGAAAAATGGAAGTAGGAGAAGCATTAGCGTCACGAATTACTTTAACAGTAATCCAACGGTGATCAGTAGGCAGCTTTTCACAGGCTTCAATAGCGTTATCTAACAAATTCCCGATAATGATAGTCAAATCAACAGGAGAGGCTTTTATCTCTGACAGGTCATTCACTTCAAACCGTATGTCAATGCTAGAATTTTTAGCAGCATATCCTTTTTGATTCAGAACCGCGTCAACAGATGGATTGTGGCTGTTAACTAACAAAATTCGCTCAGTCTGCTGTACCTGCAACTGTTTAAGATATTCCGAGACTGCGGAAATTTCTCCATGATCTAACATCGTAGACAAAGTAAAAAGATAACCACGGAATTCATGTGTCATTTTCCGTTGAGCCGCATAGGAATCGCTAAGGGCCTGCATGCCGGCAGCCTGTGCATCGGCACGCTGCCTTGCGACGGCAAGAGCTTCGCGAGTTTGTGCGGTGCTTTCGATATTGTCGAATAGAAATAGAGCAACGACATCCACCACGCACATAACAAACAGACAGAATGTCCAAGAACTGCTTTCGGAAGATGAGGTCTGAAGAATGAGCAAAACAAACAGCGTGCATAGGGGGAAAAATGTTGCGAACGGAACCCAAACACGCGGCTTTCCAAGCTCCTTTAGCGGGGCGTGAAAGCGGTTGATAAGGGAAACTATTATGCCAAGAACACCTAAACGAATAAAGCAAAAAAGAATATACAGAGGAGCGTTGTTTAGATATTCTGCGCGTGTCATGTGAGTAATGCGTAGCAACAAGGTTTCCATCAAAGAACTAATGGAATATATAGCGGCATACGATGTGACGACAGTAAACAAACGACGATCCCAACGACCATAATAGAGCGTGACATTCATTCCGTACAGAATGACAATTTCCATAAGAAAAACAAAAGGACCGTTTAATTGAATACTGCTGGGGAACACGTTTGTGGCGACTGTGGCGATAAGTGCCCATAAAAGCCAGTATCCCCAAAACAAGCGGGAGTTGTGGCGGCGCACGAAAAAGGCATTCATAAAGAACATGTATAACAACATCTGGATGCTGTTCAGCAAAGAACTTAGTAGATAAACCATTCTTATGTGCGACCTTTCCATTCCAAGTATTTTGACTTTATAGCTCTGTAATTATGAAGACTCAAGGGGAGAGTTTCACCTGTTGTTAAAGTGGCGCCAGACGTTTGGAGAGAAGAAAGATAGTTCATATTTACCAGATAACTGTTATGAATTCGTAAAAAACCTTCGTCACACAATTTGTCTTCCATACTCCGAAGTGACATGCGGACCTTCAAGGCTTTTGGCGGAGTGCCGTTTATATGCAGAATTGCGGCACGTCCGTCCGTTTCTGCATAAACAAGCTGATCCAGAAAAACGGAGGTACTTTCACCCTCACAAAAAACATTTATTGTCTGATTTTTGCTTTGGCAGGCTGCCAGAGCCTTGCTAAAGTAATCTGACAATTTCGCCTTTAGTTGCAGCTTGGGCAGAAAGCGGAAAGCGTTTACCTCGTAGCCCTCAGCTGCGTATTCGCCATAATTTGTTACAAAAATCAGAATGAAGCTTTTGCTTATGCTTCGCATCTTACGGGCCAATGACAGACCGTTGATGTCACCCATATCGATGTCCAAGAAAATCAAGTCGGATGTTTCGACTACGGATTTATCTATTGCGCGAGGATCATCGAGGGTCGTGATTTTCATGCAGCGACGATCAAATTCAGGCAGCAAAGTAATCTGCTGTGAAAGAAAATCAGCAAATGTGCGGTCATCATCGCAAATCAGAATGTGCAGCATATTTTCTCCTGCTTTTGTTAGAATTTCCTTGTCAAACCGTGTACTCAAAATAGCGCACCTCACATTTCCTGTCAATATGTAAAAGTTAAAATCGGACAAATCAACTGATTATAATGATAATATACGAATTATTGTCCGCGGTCAACCTGTACACTATATATGTATAGGAGGCTGATACAGTTGGTTATCGACTTTTCGGATAGACTTCGCGAGCTTCGCCTTGAAAAAGGCTACTCTCAGGCAACATTATCCCAAAAGATTACGAATCTGGGGCAGCCCCTGAGCGAAGCTGCCTTGGCAAAGTATGAGAGCGGGCGTACAATTCCAAACTTGCAGGTAGCGGCATATCTGGCGGACTATTTTGGAGTCTCAATAGATTATTTAGCATGTGGTGAAAAAGCATCGGTTCTTAGTACAGAAGGCTTAAAAGAAGAACAAATCAGACTTCTTGTGGAACTCATCGGTGCGTTGCAAAAGCAAAACCAGGCGCGTTATACGTCCACGAAGACACAGCCTACGCAGGAACAGCAGGAACTGGTCTTTCGGTTAATCGAACAATTTTTGCAGTTATACCACTTTTTTTGCAGTTTTGCCGTTTAATTGGAAATCAAGAAAAAGGTATGGTAGAGTGTAAACAGGAAAGGCAGTAATGCCTTTTGGATATTATAAAGTATCGGTGCACAGGTGCTTTACAATATTCGCAAATTGTAAATTTAAGGAGGTACATCAAATGAGTATGTCTATCAAGAGAAGTCGTCTTTTCAAGCTGCTTGCGGTAGCGGCATTGGCAATGGTCATGGCCATCGGTACAGCACTTCCGTCTTTTGCATCAAGCGATGATAAGGTCTTTTTCTTCTCAACGGAAGAAAATTACGCTAAAGAGGCGTTTATCAGTCCGGCACTCATAAAGGAAAACACGACCTCTATTTACTGCTGGATTAAGAACTCTTCGAACAGTAAAGTATCATCTGTAAAGATGAATGCACGCGGCGGATGGGGAAAAAACCCAGACAAGAATTGGGCTGTCTGCAATTCGTCCTTAGGCTATGGCAGAACAATGCAGGTGGGAACTAGTTATTTCATTTATAACAATGTGAAAGAAGCCGGTTATACATATGCATCGCTGAGCTTTACATCTTCTTTGGCATCTACTTTCCGTGGTGTGTGGAGCCCTGACAGCGTTTATCAGAGCGGTGTAGCGCAGATCTGATATAACATAAAAAACGGTAGAACCTATATTGCCGGGCGTGTTTTCATCGCAGAAAGCAGAGAACACACCCGGCATAAGTAGGTTGAAAGGACATGACTATGAAAAAGTATTGTTGCATCATTTTGACACTGGCGCTGGTTTTTACAGGATGCTCTACTGCAAAACCGGCAGATTCAGTATCTGGCACATCTGAAACTACAGAAATGAACTCGGAGAATACATCCTCGAACGAAAGTGAAAATCAAAGTATAGAAGTAGAAACGTCCAATGCAAATTGCTATACTATAGAGGAGGTAGCCAATGGTGCGTTAGATGGTGCAGTTGATGAATATGGAATGGATATGTTCCCAGACGATGCAGCAAAAAAAGTTCAGGATGCTATAAATGATGGATATGTTCTTAATGGTCTTGGCGCGACTTTTGAGGACACCGGGATTACCTACACTTTACAAGATGTTTGGTATGAAACAACGACGGACAATATGCAACAAAACTACTATGAATTGAGCTCGTATGTAGAAAAACCTATTTACATTTTTATGACTTTGCAGGCGGAAAATAAGGATACGGTTGAACATATATTCTATATTAATGACGGAATTATAATGGTATTTCCGAAATCCAATAAAGTGCAAAGCGCCGAATTTACGTATCAAGATCATGTCACGGATCCGATTCCCCATAATCACGACTATGCTGTGTGCAGATTAGCTGCCGGTGAAAAAGAAACCTACACGATTGCATTTGAGGCAGAGTCTACCTTTGCAACATACAACCCGATTTACCTTAATTGGCAGTGTTTCCCGAAAGGAATGTTTGAAGAAACGGTAGAAGGCGATATGCATGAGGTATGGATAAAACTGCCTGAACTTGAAAGTAGGTGAGTCTTTTGCGCAAACTTCTGAAACTTGATTTTCAGCGATTGTTTGATGGAGTTTTGTTCAAGTTGGCATTGGGCGTATGCGCAGTACTTGGCATTTGGGATTTGGTGCTGAATGTGCAGGCACACTATGCCAATATGGAGGTGCTGAAGACCCAGACGATTGCATACAGCTACCCATCTTCTGTTTATAATTCATGCATCGCGGCAGATGGACTTTATCTTCCTTCAATATTACTATTTTCGCTGTTTCCACTGCTCGTGACACTGCCAGCGGGAGTTTCGATGGCGATGGATATCAAGAGCGGATACATAAAAAATCTGAGAGTTCGGAAAGAGCAGAAAAGCGTGATACTGTCGCGTTACATCTCTATTTTTGCGGGGGCGTTTCTGCTGGCAATGGCAGCTACCTTTGGACAAATGGTATTCAGCATGATGTTTCTTCCGACAATAGCCCCTGAAATTGCATCCTATACATTCCCGATGATGGCTGTTGGGCAGGTAGGCCACTCGTTTTATGCAGTGCATCCATTTTTGTATCTGCTTTTGTATAATCTGTATGATGCAGTATATCTGGCAGGAATAGCAACACTGGCGCTTCCATTAGGATGGCTTACGGGAAATCCATTTGTGTCTCTTATAGGTCCAACAGCGATATTTTACTTTATGGGATTCTTTTTTGACACTTTTAGTGCTTCCCAGTGGGAACCGAGTTGTATCTTGCCGCCGTACTCAGATATTTATCTTTCTCTGCCGATTATGATAATTGAACTTTGTATTCTGCTAGTGATTTCTGCTCTGCTGGCAATGACCTGTGCGGTGAAGAAGCATGATGTATTTTAGAATGCTTCGACTGGAAGTTATGATAAACCGTAAAAGGCTGGGGTTTTTAATATTAGCAAGTGTAGGAGTGGCACTTGTAATGGGTGTATCGTTCTACGTTTGGCATTATATAAAGGCTCCATTCGACAATAAAATAATCCCATCCTTTTGGGATCAGCTTGCTTATTTTTATTGCGGCATTCCACCGTTTACGCCAAGTAGACAGGAATCTTTTGAAATGCCGATTGCCTATTTGATTACGAACTTAGTACTTCTTTTTGCATTGGGAAATACGACGGTGTCGGTGTTTGAACCCTATGGATATGAATTATTCACACGCATTCCCAAACGAACAGTTTGGTGGCTGGCACATTGTTTGTTGGCGGTTATGGCAGCGGTAGCAGAGCAGGTGGTCATAACAGGGACAATAGCGGTGCTTTGCCTTGTTGTGGGTGGATCATTTTCAATTTGTGACTATATTGGGTTGGCAATTCCGGAGATCGTTTCATGGCCGGGGGATGGCTATATGCAAGTAGTATCATTGTTGTTATTGCCTTTGCTGACAACCATAGCGCTTGCATTATTTCAAATAGTTTTTGAACTTGTAGCAGGTGATATGGCTGGTTTGCTGCTTACTATAGCTTTTGTAGTATCGGGAGCCTTTTTAGATGAGCCTATACTGTTTTGTGGGCATGCAATGATGCAACGTTTGTATGCATTTACAGGAGAGGGAATCACCCTAAGGCAAACTATATTATGGACAGGAATTACTTCAGTGACCAGCGTTATTGTAGGCGCAAGACATTTATCGAAAAAAGATCTGATAAGGTGAGGTGCCGCTCATGAAAGTAGAACTGAAAAACGTATCGAAAAGGCTGAATGATGTGACAGTGCTGGAAGATATATCACTTACGCTTGAGGCTGGAACAATCTATGGCTTAAAAGGAAAGAATGGCTGTGGAAAGACCATGCTTATGCGTATGATGGCGGGAGTCATTTATCCCACCAGCGGCACAGTCAGCATAGACGGAGAAATTTTGCACAAGGACATTGCAACTCCACGGAGCATAGGCGTCTTGATAGAAAATCCGGCATTTCTTCCCGGATACACGGGACAACGAAATTTGGAATTGCTGGCGGGCCTGACAGGAAAAGCGGATAGAACCCAAATTGCGAAAACTATGAACCGTGTAGGGCTTGACCCCAGTGATAAACGAACTTATCGAAAATATTCACTGGGAATGAAACAGCGCTTGGGCATTGCCTGTGCATTGATGGAATGTCCGGATTTGATTCTGCTGGATGAACCAATTAATGCAATCGATGAAAAAGGCGTTCCTAAAATCTGGGAAGCACTGCAAGAAGAAAAACAGCGCGGTGCGTTAATTGTGTTGGCGTGCCATGACACAGAGGAATTAACAAGTCTTGCCGACCAGATTATAACAATAGAGGAGGGAAAGATATGCGGCATCTCTTCGCAAATCGAAAGAAACTCATAGTTGGAATCATAGTTGGCGTAATGGCAATCGTAATATTTGCGTGGCGATATATAGCGGTTAATAAGGCGTGCCCACCAGCTCAGGTTGAGCAATATAGTCTTGGCGATACTGTTTTGCATAATGGCGTGGAGTACACTTTGACTGACTACAAAGTGCTGTCCCAAGATGAGTTTTGCGACGAATACGAAATTGATCCTATTCATGTGAAAGCAAGCGGTCAGGAATCTAAAATCATTGTTTTTACGATGTACGCAAAAAATGTCTCGGGTCATAATGTGAATGTTGATTTTGCGGGACAGATGCTGCTACAAATGGGAGACTATTTGTGCAGCTATATGTGTTACATTCCATTATATCCATTACTTAATGGAGAAAAACCATCTGCCGGAGTGATGTTGCCTGGCCATGATATCGAACTGACGATTCCTTATCAAATTTTGGAGATGCCATGGAGTACACAAGAGTTTGCAAAGCTGGAAACGGAACGTACACAGATTGTATTCTCGCTATATCCGGTGAAAAAGACAATCGTGCTTAACGAAGGATGACGATAGAAGATAATTCTTGGCCAAAACCTGCTTTGTAGGAAAAAATGTAACCATTAGAAACCTGAATAAGCATAGAAAATAGAGAAATATTGAAAGAGAACGTAGAAAATGCGCTGAAGTGCACAAAAAATATTGCAATGTGTAGAATAAAATGGTAGTATAAATAAAAAGAATTGCGCTGAAAAAATAGCGTGAGATGAGCAGGAAAAGAGGAACTGTTATGGGCCGGGAGCAAAGTGAAAAACTCAACACATCGCCGTCTAGAGGCAGCGGCTACCAAGTGATAAATGATCTGTTTGACCGCCAACAGGATTTTATCGTGGTGGGTCTTTGCGGAAAAACTGGATCCGGCGTTTCCACAACGGCGGAAATTCTGAATAAAGAATTCGAGGAACTGCATCTGAACGCAGAACCTCCGGCGGCAGGGACGGACTATGAGCGGCATGAATACCGTCTGCTGTACAACTATGCTAGGAGGAACTGGAACTGCTTTTATCTGGTCAAGACCCGCGCTTTGATCACGGCCAGAGTTTTGGGGAAGACAGCGGATGCGTTTACCCAATTTCTGTGTGAATTGGTTAATGCAGATAAATGTAATAATGAAGAAGAAAGTAAAAATATTATAAAGCCAATTGTTGAGAATCAACTGTACAATGCAGAGATGACGTTTGAAATCAACACACAATTCAAACTGAAGGAGAAAGGTTTACCGAATACAGGCATCGAAGCTGAAAAATTCTTTGGAATCGGAGAAAATCCGCTGGATGATTATGACGCAATCCTGTTGAACCCGAAAGCAGAGCGGGAACAGCGTCCCATCGTTGACCTGACAAGTCTGCAAGGAAACAACTGCGAGGTAAAATTGCCGGGCGCTGAGGAAGACGGCGAGCCGACCGCCATACATATTCATGTGGAAGATGCAGCGTCGGGGCGCATCAGCATCACAAATCATGACCTTTATAGCCTGTTTCACTACTATCAGCGTAGCAGAGAGCGCAAAAAGGGAAATATCAACTCGCTGTATTACTGGATACTGGAAGAATACATCTACCATTTCTTGCCGGAGCAGACGAAGAAATTCTGGGAGAAAATGAGCGAGGAAGTCCCGGACTTTGACAAAAAAGAGACAGTGGCCATGCAGCTTTTGGGCAATAATCTGCGCATCAGCAATGAACCGCTGGACAAAGACCAGGACGGGAAGTATTACAATCTGAAAGAGGATGCCTATGTGACAATCGCCCGGGATCTGAACCATTCGATTAAGATTCTGCGGGCGTATATGACCAAAAAGGCGGAGCTGACGCGCCGAGGGGCCAAGTCCGCCGATGAGAAAGTACACATTCGTGCGCTGGCGGTAATCGACTCCATTAAAAATCCGTTTGAGTCTATGTACCTCAAACAGCGCTACAGCAACTACTACCTGATGGGCGTTTATACCGACGAAAAGCAGCGGCAGGAGCGACTACTCAACAATAAAAAGATCGCGGTAGAAGACATCCGGGCCATCGACCGGGTCGAGCAGCTGAAAAAATTCAAGAAAGAATACGACGATTATAAAAACAAAATTCCCCCAAATAAAACGATCAATGGAGAACCACACACGGGTGAAGAGTCAAAAATTCTGCCCCGCCTTTTCCAGCGTATTTTGGATCAGAAACTGGAGCAGGTTCTGCCATTTATCATTCAGAATGTGTCCAGCTGTTTGGAATCTGCCGACATTTTCATCAACAACTCAAAGGACAACAGCGCACATCTGAATCTGAAATACACGCTGGTGCGTTATATCAGCTTGATGATGTACCCTGGGCTTGTGCTACCGACTCGGTTGGAACACTGTATGCAGGTCGCATATGCGGGCAAGGCAAACTCCGGCTGCATATCGCGGCAGGTGGGCGCGGTGGTCACGGACAATGAATATGAGATCTTGTCCCTGGGCTGGAACCAGCAGCCGCGGGAGCAGTTGCCCTGCCTGTACCGGGATGTGTGTGAACTGCACGCACTATATGATCCGGATGGTTACAGCGACTATGAAAATGCTGATGAGGGAAAAGACTCTTTCCAGAAAGCAGTTGAACCACTGGCAGAAGAGTATAACCGTGAAGACTGTACCTTGAAAGCATGCGGCCGTGGTGCCTGCTACTGCTTTAAAGACCTCTATAACAAAATCAAAAAGGAGAAAAATCAGGTGCATACCCGGGCGCTCCACGCGGAGGAAACAGCGTTCCTGAACTTGTCTGGGGATGATAAATCGCGCGCAAAGGGAGGGTATTTGTTCACAACATCCAGCCCGTGCGTGCTCTGCGCGAAAAAGGCGCGGTATCTGAATATTTCTAAAATTTACTATGTTGACCCGTACCCGGATATTTCCTACGACCATGTGCTGTGTGCAGGCCCACGTGCCAGCCGACCAGAATTTGTGCTGTTTACTGGAGCAATCGGCACAGCGTACACAAGGCTGTTTACACCGTTGCTGGCAATCAAAGATGAGCGTGAGCTTTGGATCGGACACAAGATTGGGGAGACTGAATCAGGAAAGAAACCTCAAAAAGAAGAAAATCGGCAGAACGGTAAAGAGTCGGATGAAGAAAGTGCAGGTGAACACACATGAACAAAAGCGAAACCGCAGGTGGCGGGCCTCTTCTAGCAGAAGATTACCGCAAAGCGCGTAAAGAAGTGAGCGATATTGTAATTGCACCATTTGACGAGAACAAGGCAAAAGGCGTGGGCTATAATCTGGCAGCATCGATGCTTGTATACTCGGTCAACAAAAAGCGGCTTGTCAAGGTAAAAGAAAATGACCGAGAGGTGTACATTGAGATTGCCCCGCATGATACGGTACTGACGCTTTCTCACGAGTACCTGGTCGTGGATGGTGATATTGCAGGTACATTTCACTCTAAGGTGCGGTGCAGTGCTATGGGACTGGGTAATGTTTCCACCACACTGGATCCGAATTGGCGCGGTAAGTTGCTGTTTTCGCTGAACAATCCGACAAAGCGGAAAATCAAACTTGTTATCGAAGAAAAGAATGATGGCGCTCGTAAAGCGGTAGGGCTGATTACTATGGTGCTTTATCGCATAGCGGGCAAGGAAGAACACATCACAGCCAAAGAACTACATTTGGACAATCCACCTATGCGGACTGATATATGGCAGGATTTGACCGAACGGCCATCCGGAATCCATGCACAAGCATATGAAGAATTCCAGAAAATCGTACAGGAAATTACCGAGTTTGAAGCGCCTAAGGGGGAACGCCACGCACAGTTGCAAAAAGTTATTGATACGGCAATTGAGGTTCGACAGAAAATTTTACGTGGGGAAAGTATAGGCGCAATCCGTGCAGCAACTGTCCCGACAGAAGAAGCGCTGCGGTCTTCTGGAGATATTGAACTGAAAGAAAAGTTTGACGCATGGAACGGTAAATTCAATGAAAAATCTGAGGATGGATCATACAAAATCAAGGACGTTGCGGAACTTGCAAAAGATGATGCATTGAAGGAAATGGAAGATAAATTGGTGCAGGAATGCCATTATCTGATGCTTTGTGAGGATGTCCGCTTGCAGGAAGAATTTATTCAGAAACGCATTGAGCGCTATTGGGATGGACAAAGACTGACAAGGTTGCTAAAGCGAATGCTGAACTACAGGGCACTTGCAGTACTTTCGGGTAGTGTACTCATTGCAATGAGTTTTTTGGGTATAATATCTCTCGACGAAGCAGTGCCAACATTACAGAAGCTGGGATTTGTGATAGCGCCTGTAATTGTTGATGTTGTGGTAAATCTTTTTGGAGTGCACAAGCCAGATCGGAAGGAATGAAATAGAATGTTGCAAAATGGGTGCCGTTTAAAAATTTGATTAAATAGTTGTCTGCAATACTTATGGCGCGTATCCGGAGAAAATCGACGGATTGAAGCGGGACTATGAAAAGCTGTGGGGCGAGGTGTCAAAGGTGCTGCAGGAACTCTCCGAGCTGGTGGCAAAGTAAGACGAGGGCGGCAGGTTTTGCCTGTCGCCTGTCCTTTTTCATTTTGATGACAACTTTTGCCTACTATGACATTGATAACTTTTCTATATAGTCGTAAAATTAAATTAATTGTAGATTCTGATAATATTTTTAAAGGAGGTAACTCGATGGCTTCCAGCAGTATTTTTATATATGAATTGCGTTCACCATCAGAAATCAATGTATAATCAATATAGACGCAGGTTTTGGAATGTGTTATACATCGAAAGCTGGAATGCAAGAATTTAGAGGTTGTGTACCATTGGAAACGACGTGGGATAAAAAATATGAAAAATCCCGGGTAGAAAATGGATTTAAGTGGAGTCCTATTAAATTTTACTATCGAAAAATAAGCAGTAAAGGAATTGAAGTAGGAAAAAACTGGAAAATCAGCATTAATCTGACACATAGAAATGGGTTGGTGGTAACTGCACAAGAATTCTCTTTAATTATAATAATTAGAGATGCACAAGGACACGATATCTATTCAGAAGTTGTCAATGGATTAAGGAAACGTGGTTATATTACAAATAATCTTGAGATAAGGCAGCAGATTCGCCAGCGGCAGTAAGCAATAGGAAAAGAAGATTGGATATGAAAAGCTGTAGGCGACTGATATGGTTGCTTACGGCTTTATGTATGAAAAAGTGTATGAACACTTTTTGAACAGATGGAGAATATATAGTAGGTGTTCATAGCGAAAAAGCAGAGTTACTATTGAAAATCAAAAGGGAAAAGTGTCAAACATAATTGTAAAGGACAATTAAAGTGCAAAGTTTGCGCTAATATATGAAATAAGAAAAAATTTACTTTTTGCTGTTGGGATTTTCCATATTCAAAGCGTATAAAGTAATAAAATGGCATGAGAGGAGGTACAAAATGCCAAGCAGTAATGTTGTGATATACGCCCGATACAGCAGCGACAACCAACGTGAGGAATCCATTGAGGGCCAGCTGCGTGAGTGCAGGGCGTATGCCGAACGCAACGACATGAAAATCATCGGCAGCTACATAGACCGTGCGTTGTCAGCCAAGACGGATGCGCGGCCACAGTTCAAGAAGATGATCCAAGACAGCAACGCCCACAGGTTCCAATTCGTCCTTGTGTGGAAGCTGGACCGATTCTCCCGCAACCGCTTTGACTCTGCATACTATAAACGCGCACTTTCCAAGAACAATGTCAAGGTGATTTCCGCAACAGAACCAATCTCTAACACGCCGGAGGGCATCATGCTGGAAAGTATGTTGGAGGGCATGGCAGAGTATTATTCGGCTGAACTAGCGGAGAAAGTGACCCGTGGGCATACGGACAATGCACTGAAGTGCAAGTTTAATGGCGGCTCTGTACCGCTTGGCTACCGCATCAACGAGGAACGCCACTACGAGCCTGACCCAGTGATGAGCCCTATTGTTCGGGAAGCGTTCGAGCGCTACGCCGGGGGAGAATCCATCAAGGAACTTTGCGCGGACATGAATGCTCGCGGTATACGGACCGGCTATGGCAGAAAGTTTGTAAAGAGCAGTTTCCAGAATATGCTGCGGAACCGCCGCTATCTGGGCGAATATCGCTACCGGGATATTGTTACGGAAAACGCCTTTCCAGCGTTGATCGACCAAGAAACATTTGACAAGGTGCAGGCTCGAATGAAAGCAAACAAGAAGGCACCCGCTAGATCGAAGAGTAACGAGGACTTCGTTCTGACGGGTAAGCTGGTATGTGGCAACTGCGGTGCGCTAATGGTGGGCGACAGCGGTACAAGCCATACAGGGGCAACATACTACTATTATAAATGTGGACATCGAAAACGAAAAGAGGGCGAACGATGTCACATGAAAGCGTTTCGCAAAGATATTCTTGAATCATTTGTCGTCAAACGTGCGTTGGGGTATGTATTACAAGATAGCGTGATTGAAATGCTGGCCGATGCCCTTGTAGAAAACCAAAAGAGAGAAAATACTCATTTGCCAGCGCTGCGGGAAGAACTGAAAAAGGTCAATAAGAAAATTGATAACATTGCTGCAGCAATCGAGGAAGGCATTATCACCCAGACAACGAAAGAACGGCTGACTGCACTGGAAAATCAGCGTGATGAACTGCAAATCAACATTTTTGAGGAAGAAAGCTCGCACCCCAAACTGACGAAAGAGTAATGTTGTACAATGGCTAAAGTCATTTAAGGAACGTGATTTGCGTGATCCCAAAGTGCAACGACAGGTAATAGAATGCTTTGTAAACACAGTATATGTCTTTGAAGATAAAATAATTGTAAATCTAAATCTCCGCGATGGGGACAAGCCCATCGCATTTTTTAAAGAGAATGGTTCGGATATTGAAACCTGCGGGTCACCAAAAAATTCCTCATTTTAGGATGAGGATTTTTTTTGTGCTTCCGTGCGAGGAATCGAACAGGGCGGCGCACCGCAGTGCGCAAACAAAGCCCCAGTGGGGCTTTGCTTAGCCCGCGGGAGATTCCCGCCGGGTCAAAAGGAAACGGCAGCCTTGCCGAAGTGCGAGGAATCGAACAGGGCGGCGCACCGCAGTGCGCAAGCGAAGCCCCAGTGGGGCTTCGCTTAGCCCGCGGGAGATTCCCGCCGGGTCAAAAGAAAACGGCAGCCTTGCCGAAGTGCGAGGAATCGAACAGGGCGGCGCACCGCCACTGTAACACAAGAAAGGACACGCTATGCAGGTACATCAACTATCACAGCGATATACCGTGCGGCGGCTGACACCCGCCGATGCCGAGGCGGTGCTGGCGTTGGCGGCGCAGAATGAGATTTTTTACCGCTATCATCCGCCGCTGCCCACGGTGCAGAGCATCACCGAGGATATGACCGCACTGCCGCCCGGCACAACGATGCAGGACAAATACTTCGTCGGCTTTTTTGCGGGGGACTGCCTTGTTGCGGTGATGGATTTGATTTTAGACTACCCACAGTCGGGTACGGCGCTTGTTGGGTGGCTGATCACCGACACGGCTGGGCAGGGCAGGGGACGTGGCTCTGCGCTGATGCAGGAATGCGAAGCGGCGCTGGCGGCACAGGGCTGCCGCAAAATGCGGCTGGCGGTGGACAAGGGCAACCCACAAAGCGCCGCCTTCTGGCGCAAAAACGGCTATGCGTTCACCGGGCAGGAATTCCCCAACGAACACGGCGCATATCTGCCGATGGAAAAGTCGCTGGCTTGACACGCGACAGGGAATTTTGAAAAATATGGTTGCAGTTCCGCGATATGCGCTATATAATAGATATATATACCTTTGTTCCTGCGGGAACGGCTGACAGGATGCGCATAAAAGACGAGAGGACCTGCCGAAATGTTCAAGATCGATGTCAACGACTACTTAGAAAAAAGCGCAATGCGCAAGGCGCGCTTTGGCGGCTATGAACCGGACGATGTGCGCCGCGCGATGCGTGAGCTTTGCGCTGCCTACGAGCAAGCCTTGGCGGATGCCGAAAAACAACAGCAGGAAAGCCGCGCCGAGTCGGATGCGCTGCGCCGCCGCTGCCAGACCCTGTTGGGGCAGGCGCAGAGCCTGACCGCGCAAAATGCCACGCTGGCAGCCAAGGCGGACAAGCTGAACGGCGAGCAGATCGACTGGGAAACGCGCTACAACAAGGTGCAGGAGCGCAACCACTCCCTGAGCGACCAGGTCGCCGTGCTGCGGCTGAAAAACAACGACCTTGTGCGGGAAAACTCTGAGCTGGCAGAAAAAGCTGCCGATGCCGCCGCCGCGCTGCGCATTAAGGGACGCGCGCACGATGACGCCCGCAAGCAGCTGGAGGAAGATCGCAACTCCATCATTGCCGGGGCGCATTATGACGGCGATGTCATCCGCCGCGAGGCAAAGGCGGAGGCGGACAGCGTGTTGCTGCACGCCGATGCCAAAGCCAAAGCCATTGAAAAGCTGGCGCGTGAGCAGGCTGCCCAAGAGGCATCCAAGCTGGTGCAGGCTGCCACGGACGAAGCGCGCGAGATCCAGAACGCCCACCGCCTGCGGTTGGAGGATTTGAAGCGCTGCGTAGCAGAAATGGAAGAAAAGCGCACAGCAGCGTTGGATATTATGGCGAAGCTGGTGGGGGAACTGCAGGAAGTGCAGGACTTTGCCCGCCGCAACAACGTGCCGCTGCCGGAGCAGACGGAGATCCCCGAGGTCGCTGCGCTGCCGGAGTTTACGCTGCCGGAGGATAAGATCGACAGCGAGGCGGAAAAGCTGTATGAGCAGGAGCATCCTGCCCCGACCCCTGCAGCCGAAACACCTGACGAACCCGAACAGCCAGCCGAAAAGGACCCGGCACCGCAGCCCGCTGCCGATGCGGAACCCCCGGCACAGCCGCCCGTGGTAAAGCCGGTCGTGCGCCCTGTGATCCGCCCAGTGGCAGCGTCCGCGGACCGGGAGACCGCCCCCAAAAAGGAAAAGGTGGAGATTC
>ERZ1034973.614-NODE-614-length-24205-cov-36.403561_pt1 | contig 24205 bp, 19 predicted proteins | sample MGYA00520686_ERZ1034973 | MGnify/ENA primary metagenome ERZ1034973 (study PRJEB33766, sample SAMN09781775) | gut metagenome | biome: gut microbiome | host: Homo sapiens | place: Madagascar | study: EMG produced TPA metagenomics assembly of the PRJNA485056 data...
GGATATCTCGCTTTTCATGTTTTCAATGTGTAACACATGTATTGTAATCCTACATCGGGCAAAAGCGAGACATCTTTTTCCCCTTTCTTATTTTCTTTCCATATGCTATAATAACGCTTGTTAAGCGTCTATAGCTCAGTGGATAGAGCACTGGTCTCCGGAACCAGGTGTCGAGAGTTCGAATCCCTCTAGACGCACCAGAATATACCCGATCATATCGGACAAAATATAATTCGTCCAGTTACACCCATGAAGGTGGGGTAATGCATGGGGGAAATCGACCTTTGAGGAGGTCAGAAAGCCGAGGCGGTATGCCCCGGCTTTTTATCATGCCTTTTTCTTTGTTTTGGCAGCAAATCTCTGATCACAGTCCGATGGCTCGTCGTCATATATTTCCTTGGCTATGGTGGTTCCAAACCGTCTCTTTCTACTGTATTCTCCATGGTAAACATGCTATAATAATAAGACGTTTCATTTGAATACATCGGACAGAGACAGGGGCTGCGCTTCAGGATGTGCCGCGGATTTTCGCTGTATCTCACAGGTCTTTGACCGTGGGGAGCTCTGTACCGGCCTTTATATATCGTGAGGGTTTACCATGAAAATGTTTCGAGGACTATCGAACTGGATCGGTATGGACATGGGCTCGTCCCAAGTTCGTATCTACCGGGAAAATAAAGTGATCCTTGCTGAAGCGAGTACGGTCGCGGTGGATAACATCGACGGCCATGTACTGGGCTTTGGCACGGAGGCGCTCATTCATTACCACAAGGCGCCGGAGAATATTTCTCTGGAGTGGCCGGTACAGAATGGCGTCATCGCTGATTATGATTTGACGAAGGCGATGCTTCGTTTTTTTATCCGCAAATCGCTTCATCATGCGGTGTCGCGTCCGACGGTGATGATCTCCATTCCGGGCGAGACGAGCTCGGTCACGCGGCATGCGCTGGTGGATGCTTTGATCCACGCCGGCGCGCAGCATGTGTACCTTCTTCCTTCGCCGGCGGCTGCGGCTATCGGGGCAGGGAAGGATATGCTGGCATCGTCTGTGATCTTTTCTCTTGTCATCGGGCGTGATGTCGCTGATGCGGGGCTTTACAGCTGCGGAGGGATCGTCACGCAGGAGGGGATCCCTTTCGGCGGGCATCATATCGATAAGGGGATCTGCCAGTATCTGCAGGAAAAGTATCAGATCATGATCGGGCTGGATCAGGCGGAGAAGCTGAAGAGTGAAGTGATCTCTCTCAAAGCGGCGGATGGGCAGGCGACATTCACTATCCGCGGGCGCAGGATCCGTGATGGCGTGGAAGTGGTGGTGGAGCTTTCCACGGAGGAATTAAGACCGGTGATGCAGCGTATCCTGCAGCCTGTCCTGAAGCTCATCCGCCGTGTCCTTCGCGAGGCGAAGCCGGAAATGGCGGGCGATCTTCTGAAGAATGGTCTGCTTCTTTCCGGCGGCAGTGCGCTTCTGGACGGGCTGAAGGACTGGCTCGCCGGAGAGCTTCATATGCCGGTCTTCGTGCCGGCTCTGCCGGGGGAGGTATTGGCTATGGGCTGCTATCAGGCTCTTGGCATGTATAAGGATCTGCCGCTTCTCATCGAGAACGGTGAAAAATATTACGGAGGCGCTTGATCGTGATTTTCTTTGGCAGAAAAAAGATGGCCGCCGCGGTCGCCCTCTTTGTTTTCATGGGCGCATGCGGCTGGTTCTGGCGGCATAGGGAGTACATCCCTTTCATTTCGCAGCCGCTCTCTATCGGTGCAGCTCCTTTCAATTATACCGCGAGCAGGACGGCGCTTTCTTTCACACAGGGGCTTGACTTACTTTCGGGCGTGTGGGAGAACTGGAACGAGCTGGATGCGCTCCGGAAGGAAAATGAAAGTCTTCGCGCGGAGCAGGCTCAGTACAGTGAGATCCTTGCAGAAAATATCCGACTGAAGAGTCTCCTTTCGTTCAAGCAGGGCTATAAACAGTACCACCTGACGGGGGCTTCTGTCATCACCCGCGACTATGGGGGATGGACACAGACGCTGGTCGTGGACCGCGGCAGTGACAGCGGCATCAAGAAGTATATGCCTGTCATCGTCCCGACGGGGCTTGTGGGCTTTGTGAGTGAAGTGTATGAGAATTCCGCACGTGTGCAGCTCCTTCTGGATCCGCGTACATCGGTGGGCGGTATCGTTGCGCGTCCGGCCTCGCGCGTGGTGGCGATGGTTTCCGGAAACAGCAGTGAGCCGGGCAAGCTCTCTTTCGTGAATCTGCCGCGTGAGGCTGATGTCATCAAGGGGGATACCATCGTGGCATCCGGCTATGGCGGGGTGTATCCGAAGGGGATGGTCATCGGTACCGTCGAGCAGGTGGATGTTGACTCCATCGGCGGCACGCAGGTGGCACGCATTGTTCCGGCGGCTGATTTCTCTCATCTGGAAGAGGTCTTCATCATCACGGACCATATCCAGAGGGCGACGCCAGAGAGTATCCTGGTGAAGCCGCCGAAAAAGGAACCGCCGATGAATCCCAATAAACATCAGGCAGGTGAGAAGGAATGAGTGGCTATGCACTGGCTTTTTTGAGCTTTCTCGTTTTTCTTGTGCAGTCCTCGGTGATGCCATTCTTTTTCTCGGGGTTGCATCAGCCGGATCTGTGGCTGGTCGTCATCGTCCTTGCGACATTGATCTTTGACAACAAGACGGCGATGACTCTTGCGCTCGTGGGCGGGCTCCTTACGGATCTTGTGACGGGAAATCTTTTCGGACTGCACCTCCTGCCATACCTGGCGATCGCAGCGCTGTATCTCGCTTTGGGGAGGAAGCGCTACAACCGTCATTGGTATATTTCGCTTTTTGCGATGACGCTGGCCTCGCTCCTTTATGCGTTGCTGTCATGGCTGGTGCTTTTGGCAGCCGGCAGCCATGTCTTCTCGATTTCTTATATCCTGTACTTTGTGATGAGCACCACCTTCATGAATGGAGCAGCCGTGCTCTTTCTTCACAGGCCGCTATGGGCCATGAAACGGGAGGGAGAACCGAAGTGGTGAATAAGCATGTGCCCTCGATTCTCAGTGGGCTTTTGAAAAATACCGAGGAGTCCCGCTATGCGCGTATGATCTATGCGGCGATATTCCTCCTGCTCGTCCTGGGACTGCGTCTTTTCTATATGCAGGTCATTCAGGGCGGGTATTATAAAGAAGAAGCGGATGGGAACCGCATTCGCTACCTTCCCATGCAGGCGATGCGTGGTGTCATGTATGACCGGAATGGCTTGATCCTTGCGGGCTCGCGCTCGGCATACAGCGTCGTCATGCCGGTCGATCGCAAGGGGAATACGCTGTCGGATGAGGCGCTCAGCCGCCTGTCGCAGCTTCTTCATGTGCCGACTGCCGATATCAAGAAAAAGATCGAAGACAATAAGCTGGCCTTCGGAGCGATCTATCTGGCAAACGATGTCGGCATCGATGTCGCGACGCAGATCGAAGAGAAGAAGGATGAATTCCCCGGCATCGAAATCGAAGTGAATCCGCTGCGCGTGTATCCGCTGGGCAATGCAGGGGCGCAGGTCCTTGGCTATGTCGGCGAAGCAGGGCCGGATGACAGGGACGCGGAAGGAAATCCGTACACGACCACGACACTGATCGGTCGTGCGGGCCTTGAGAGCCGCTATAACAATTATCTCGAAGGCAAGAATGGTACAAAGACGGTCGAAGTCAATGCATCGGGGCAGCCTGTCCGCTATGTGGGCGGCACGCCGTCTGTCACAGGGAACAGTGTGCGTCTGACGCTGGATGCGAATCTGCAGAAAGCGGCAGAGGACGCGATGGAAGCACAGGTGAAGGCGCTCGTCCATGGCGGTGTCATGCCGACGGGGGCTTCCGCGGTGGCTGTCGATCCGAATAGCGGAGCGATCCTCGCAATGGCTAGCTGGCCGAGCTATGATCCGAACCGCTTCAGCAAGGGGATCTCTTCGAAAGACTGGAATGAGATCGTCAATAATAAGAATCATCCGATGCAGAACCGCACGATCCAGTCGATGTATCCGCCCGGATCGCTCTTCAAAGTCATCACGGGCGCGGCAGCACTCGAAGCGAAGGTGACGACACCGGAGGAACGCATTTTTGATAACGGCAAGCACTGGCTCGTCGATAAGAGAAACTCTGAGGGCGAAGCTTTCGGATGGATCAATTTCTATGAAGCGATCGAAAAGTCGGACAATGTCTATTTCTATGAAATGGGACGCCGTGCAGGCATCGACCGCATCTCCCGTATGGCGGAGGAATTCGGCCTGGGAAAAACGACAGGCATCGACCTTGCCGGTGAATCGGACGGCAATATCGCAAGCGAAGCCTACAAGATGAAGGTTTTCAAGCAGGACTGGTACCTCGGGGAGACGATGGATGCCGCGATCGGGCAGAGCTTCACGCTGACGACGCCGCTGCAGATGGCGATGGTATACTCGGCGATCGCCAATGGCGGCTTCCGCTACCAGCCATACCTTGTGAACCGCATCGATCAGCTGGATGGGACACCGCTCAAGATCTTCTCACCGGAGAAGGTGGGGACGCTTCCGGTATCTAAGGATACGCTTGATGCGATCCACAAAGGACTTCGGATGGTCATGAGCAAGGATGGGACAGGCGGACAGATTTTCGAACATTATCCGATCTCGATCGCCGGTAAGTCTGGTACGGCGGAAACGAATGGTCTCGATAACGGCTGGTTCGTGGCATATGCGCCTTTCGACAAGCCGGAGGTCGTGATCCTGTGCATGTTCGAGCACAGCGGCTTCGGCTCGGAGTCCGCGGCACCGGTCGTCAAGAAGATGATGGATGCCTATTTCCATATCGGAGATTATTCGCCGGCAAAGCTGAAGGCAGCGGATGAGGCAAAGGCAGGAGGCAAAAAGAATGGCTGAGATCGTATCCTTTGCTTCCGGTAAGGGCGGCGTGGGGAAAACGCTCCTCACCGCTGCTCTGGGGATCTTCCTCTCCCGGAAGGGGAAGAAGGTGCTCCTCATCGATGGGGATATGGGCATGAGAAATATGGATCTCGTGCTGGGGCTGGAAAATGAGTGCTTCTATCATGTGATGGATCTGGCGGAAGGCCGCTGCTTTGCGAAGGATGTCATCCTGGAAGTGAATGACCATTTGGATTTCCTGCCGGCAGCACAGAATGATACATGGGAGACCGTCTTTCCTGCGGCGATGGATACCGTGCTCGAAGACGTGGAGGATCAGTATGACTACATCCTTCTCGACTGTCCGGCGGGGCGAGGAGAGGGCATCCGCTTTGCGGAGCATCTCTCGGATCATATGTTTCTCGTCGTGGCGCCGTCCTGGGCCTCGAAGCGGAATGCAGAGCGTCTCATGACGGGACCGCGCAAGCGGTACATGACCTATGTGCTGAACCAGTTCTCCCTCTTGGGGGATACGCAGATCTCCTTGACGGATATGCTAGAGACCCTCGATGAAGAGTCCGTCTCTGCCATCATCCCGTATACGGAGGAGGCAGACCGTCTCGCGCATCAGGGAGAGCTTTCGGATTTTTCCGAAAAAGGGGCGCTCGGAGAAGCACTCACTCTTTTCTGGAAATCGTATAAAGAAGAGAAACAGATCCCGCTTCCGCGCTGGAAGAAGCTGCTCCGGAGAGCAGAAGCGGAGAATGCGCGGGAGAAGGCCCCTGTGAAGACGGCGCCGGCCGGCCTTTCGTGGCACTCGGGCAGCCGCTCGTATAAATGGCAGAGGAGGAGATAGCAGAATGAATCTCATTCGATATTGGCGGCGCATCGACAGCACGCTGCTGATGGCTGTCCTGGGCCTTGGTGTCATCTGTCTTCTGATCATTGCGAGTGCCACTCATGCGAATATGGATGGACAACCGGGGCAGTATGACTTCGTCATGAAGCAGGGGATCTTCTTTGTCGGCGGTCTTATCATCGCCGGGGGCTCGCTCTATTTTGACTACAGGAAACTCTATCGCTTCGTACCCATCCTCTATGGCATCAATGCGATCCTGCTTCTGGTCGTCAAATTCGCCGGGACGAGTGCGCTCGGGGCGCAGCGCTGGATCCAGCTCGGCCCTTTCACGCTGCAGCCTTCCGAATTTGCAAAGATCATCATGATCATCTGTCTGGCAAGGCTCATGGCGCATGACAGATCCGGTTTTCAGACATGGAAGAGTCTTCTGCCTGTCGCAGGGATGATGGCACTTCCGACACTTTTGATCTTCATCCAGCCAGACCTTGGTACGAGCCTTGTCTTCGCAGCCATCACCTTCGGCATGCTTTATATTTCCGGGCTCAAGATGCAGCTCGTGAAACGCGCTTTTCTTGCATTCGTCGTGGTCTTCCCGTTCATCTGGTTCTTTGTCCTGCACAGCTACCAGAAGATGCGTATCCTCGTCCTTTTCAATCCGGACGTCGATCCGTATGGCTCCGGTTACCATGTCATTCAGTCGAAGATTTCCATCGGGAGCGGCGGTTTCATCGGGCAGGGCCTTTTCGAAGGTACGCAGAGCCAGCTGAATTTCCTCCCGGAAAATCATACTGACTTCATCTTCTCCGTCATTGGGGAAGAGCTGGGCTTCGTCGGAGCCATTTTCGTTCTCTTTTTATTCTTCGTTCTTTTATACAGGACACTTATGATTTCCCGCTCTTCGGGGGATGCCTTCGGCAGCCTGCTCGCCTGTGGGATCTTTTCCATGTGGCTCTTCCAGATCTTCATCAATGTCGGCATGACCCTCGGCATTATGCCTGTCACCGGCATCCCGCTGCCTTTCATGAGCTACGGCGGTTCGGCTCTCCTCATGAATCTTCTCTGCGTCGGGCTGTTGATGAATATCTATTTAAGAAGGAAGAAATTGATGTTTGATTGACTGGGGATTAGGGATTAGTGGCTAGGGATTAGGAGTCTCAAGTGATTGGAGACTGGAGACTAGTGACTGGAATGCCAGCTCATGACATCGCCATTATTTATACTTCGCAGCGCTTCTATATTTTTATGCGCCGCACCACAACCCTGAACCTTGAACCCATTGAACCAATACAACCACAAACCTGTAACCCCATTTATTTTAGGAGTATCAAATGAACCGTGTAACTATCGATCCCGTATGGCTGATGCATATCCAGAAGCCTGCCCGCTACATTGGCGGAGAGTGGAACAGCGTGGTGAAGAACCACGATGAGATCCCGGTGAAAGTGGCGCTGGCATTCCCTGATGTCTACGAAGTCGCCATGAGCCATCTGGGACTCAAGATCATCTACAGTGTCCTGAATGCCAGAGAGGATGCGCTGGCAGAGCGTGTATATGCGCCATGGGTGGACATGGAAGCGATGATGAGAGAGAAGCATATTCCTCTCTTTTCTCTTGAAAACAAATGCCCGGTCAAGGACTTCGATGTACTTGGCTTCACCATGCCGTATGAAATGTGCTACACGAATATCCTGAACATGATCGACATGGCAGGCATTCCTGTCTGGGCAAAGGATCGCACAGGCGAGGATCCCCTCGTCGTCGCCGGCGGCCCCTGTGTGTACAATGCAGAACCGGTCGCTGATTTCTTCGACGTCTTCTTCATCGGAGAATCCGAAGAAGCCATTGGAGAGATGGTGGATATCGTGAAAGCATGGAAAGCGGAAGGGAAGCCCGGCGGCCGCAAAGAGGCGATCCGCCGTCTCGCTCAGATCGATGGCTGCTATGCGCCGTCCCTCTATGAGGTCTCTTACTATGAGAATGGCGTCTTCCGCAGCATCCGTCCCATCGACGAAGCGGCCCAGTTCCCTGTGGAGAAGCGTGTCATCCGTGATGTCGACCATGTCCACATCGATGACAAGCCGATCCTCCCGCATATCGAGATCGTGCATGATCGTGCCGTCTTGGAAATGTTCCGCGGCTGCAGCCGCGGGTGCCGTTTCTGCCAGGCGGGGATGATCTACCGCCCTGTGCGCGAGAAGAGCGAAGAGAGACTGCAGGAGATCGCAGATACCCTGATCAAGAATACGGGCTATAATGAGATTTCCCTCATGTCCCTCTCTTCGGCAGACTACTCCTGCCTGCCCGAGCTCGTCGATCACCTCTTGGAAAATTTCAAAGACAAGCGCGTGAGCGTCAGCCTCCCGTCACTGCGTGTCGACAGCTTCTCCATCGACATCGCGAAAAAGATTCAGCAGGTCAGAAAGAGTGGTCTCACGCTGGCACCGGAAGCCGGTACGCAGCGTATGCGCGATGTCATCAATAAGGGCGTCACGGAGGAAGACATCATGGGCGCCTGCGCGAATGCCTTCAAAAATGGCTGGAAAAAGGTGAAGCTCTACTTCATGATGGGCCTTCCAACGGAAACGGATGAAGACCTGAAGGGCATCGCCGATCTGGCGAACCGCATCCACGAGCTCTATCACGAGATCAAGGGACGCTATGACCTGCGTATCACCGTCAGCGTCTCGAGCTTCGTGCCGAAGCCTTTCACCCCTTTCCAGTGGATGCCGCAGTGCAGCGTAGAGGAGATCGAGCGCAAACAGCAGTATCTGAAGAGCCTTTTCACAAACCGCCATATCAAGTACGCCTATCATGATGCCAAGACAGGATATATCGAAGCCGTCCTCGCTCGCGGCGACCGCAAGCTCTCTTCTGCCATCTACACCGCATGGAAAAAAGGCTGCACCTATGACAGCTGGACGGAATTTTTCCACTTCGACGTCTGGATGGACAGCTTCCGCGAATGCGGTATCGATCCCGACGAGTACGCAGCGCGCATTCGTGATTTCTACGAATGTGAACCATGGGATCATATCGACAGCGGTGTTACGAAGGATTACCTCCTGAAAGAATGGCGCATGGCCGAGAAGGGGATCCTCACCCATGACTGCCGCCATCAGGCCTGCAATGGCTGTGGCGTCTGCCCGATCCTCGATGTGAATCTCCTTGACCATAAGGTAGAAAGCAAGGAGCCGAAGCGTGTTTTCACGTATCGTCAGCCGAAGGCGGGGGAGTAGCTGTTTAGTGGCTAGGGATTAATAGCTGGTAGCTAGTGACTAGTAGCTAGGGATTAGGAATTACGAATTTTCCCACTTACCATTTCTCCATACTTATCGGTTTATGAAATCGATACGAAAGCGAGGTTCATCAGGCCTCGCTTTTTACTACGTGTTATATTTTTCACGATCTGTTTTGGGCAAACAAAAACCGTCATGACCATTTTCGATCATGACGGTTTTCTTTTGGGATCGGGTATAGCGGAGTAGCGGGAAATGTGAGGCAAACTTCCTAATCCCTAGCCACTAATCCCTAACCACTAGTCACCAGTCAACAAGCCTCAGAACATATTCAGGATGCCCTTGAAGCCATAGTAATTGGTCGGCAGGAAAGCATCCACATACTTGGATACACCGATAGGCTCCGGTGCGGTGAGGAAGAGAAGGAAGAGGCCGAGGACGGTGAAGCCGATCGCGATGAGGCTTGCCTTGCCCTTGCCGGACATTTCATAGTAGCCGAAGAGACGCAGGCCGAGTGCGCCGAAGAAGGTGATGCACATGCCGGAGAGGGAGAAGACACCAAAGAGGATATTCGCCATCAGGAAGCCGACATAGAAGACCGGCAGGAAAATGAAAGGAAGATTGTATGCGATGCGGGTCGGGTTCACGCTGCGGCGCATATCATCCATCCAGTCCGCCATATCGAAGCCGAAGAGGCCGAGCGGGATGAAGGAGAGCAGGATGACTGTATCCCAGATGCCGGAAAGTCTGTCGCGGTCCTGTCCGAGCCACCATACGAAGGCGCAGAGGAAGAGGCCGACAGCGCCGCCCAGCGCATAGTACCAGGTAGCGGGAATGAATTTGACTGCAATCATAGAGACGGTGGTCAGGAGAGAACCGATCACGATGTACTTGGTGAGTTCCCCCTTCGAAAGCTGTCTGTCCTCCGGGATCTCCGACTTGATCTGCGCGAGGATCTCCACCATGAAGAGCAGGAGGAAGATCGCCAGCGCTGCGAATGGATACAGGAAGAGAGAGATCACGATCAGAAGGACAGGGACAAAGACACGCATCCCTTTGAAGACCTGCAGCTTCTTGAAATTCAGCTTGCGCTTCTGGGTGTAAATGGTGAGGCGCATAAAGACCAGGTACGTCAGCATGATGCCCACCGTTTCCATCGGTTCACTCCCCATGTAGAGCAGCGCACAGAAAACGAGCATTGCCATATTCGCTCCGGTAAAGCGGCAGATCAGCGTACTGAAAATGCCAATGTTCAAAAAGGCCACTACGGCGTCAACAAAATTCAAAACATCCATCTCCTTAATAAAAAATAGAATTATCTTTTCTAGTATATATGGTGCGCGGGTTTTACGCAAGGGAGGTTGGGGGATTCGTGACTGGGGACTCGTGACTAGGGATTCGGTCATTCTCTCGCGTTTTCCTAGAACCCTATCCGGCTCGCTATGCTTGCCATCTTTCCCACGCGGGGAAGGCTATGGTACGGGGAAGCGGTATTCTCGTATACCGCGTTTTTGCATGGCCGCTGAGCAGCCCCTTGAAGAAGGGGCGCGCCGAAGGCGGAGGATAGATCTGCCCCGCAGGGGCAGCCTTCTACGGGAAGGGATGAAAGGGAATGTGAGGTGAGCGGCGATCGGGTGCTCTCGTAAATCGCAGGTTTGAGACGGTTGTTCTCTCACGTTTTCATCCCGCTAGAACCCTATCCGGCTCGCTATGCTCGCCACCTTCCCCATGCGGGGAAGGCTGTGGTTCGGGGGATAGTGTGTATTCTACCTCCTTCCCTTGGAAGGAGGTGCCCCGAAGGGGCGGAGGTTGGCATCGAAGTGGGATGAAAGGAAATGTGAGAGAGTCCGTTTTCCCGTATCGTCATCCCGAGCGGAGCCGAGGGATCTTTTTCGGCTACGGGTTTCTTTTTTCCTGTGTGAATCTGTCTGTATGAAACACCGTAGTGTCCAGTTCATATGGAGCATGGCGTTTCCCGTTATCCGTTGTTCTCGCATCCTTGGCTTGACCGCGAACGGAAAAGATTTCTCGCTTTCGCTCGAAATGACGATATGGGGAAAGCGGTATTCTCCTTTCTCATCCCTAGTCCCTAGCCACTAGTCACCAGTCACCAGTCACCAGTCCCTAGTCACCAGCCGCTGGCCACGCATCCCTCTTGCATCATCTGTTATAATAGAAACGTAGAAATATATCTCTTCAGGGCGGGGTGGAATTCCCCACCGGTGGTAAAGATCTTCTGAGCCCACGAGCTGCAGATGTCCTGCAGTAGATCTGGTGAGAACCCAGAGCCGACGGTTAGAGTCCGGATGAAAGAAGAGTGGTAGACTTTTTGGCTGTCCACCTCCCTGAAGGAAAGGAAGGTGGATTTTTTGCGTATCGATGAAGACAGAAAATTCATGAGCCGTGCGCTGGAGCTGGCGGTGCGCGGCATGGGACATACCCGTCCGAATCCGATGGTCGGGGCGGTGCTTGTGAAAGATGGCCGCATCATCGGCGAGGGTTGGCATGAAGTATATGGCGGGCCGCATGCGGAAGTGAACTGCTTCGCTCACGCGACAGAAGATCCGAAGGGGGCGACGCTCTATGTGACGCTCGAGCCCTGTTCGCACTATGGGAAGACGCCGCCGTGCGCTGACCTCGTGGTGGAAAAAGGCGTCGACCGCGTGGTCGTCGCGATGGAGGATCCGAATCCTCTCGTCGCCGGCAAGGGGATCCGCAAGCTGAAAGAAGCGGGGATCTTTGTGACGGTCGGTATCATGGAAGAGGAAGCGAAGAAGCTGAATGAAGTCTTCCTGAAATATATCACGCAGCACAAGCCCTTCGTCCTCTACAAGGCTGCGATGTCTCTGGATGGCAAGACGGCTTGCCACACGGGGGACTCCCAGTGGATTTCCTGTGAAGACTCGCGGGAAGAAGTACATGTCCTGCGCGGCTGCTACAAGGGCATCATGGTCGGCGCGGGGACGATCCTTGCGGACAATCCGCAGCTCACTGCCCGCACAGAGGGGATGATCGATCCCGTCCGCATCATCGTAGATGGAAAGCTCTCCGTGCCGCTCAAAGCGAAGGTATTTCAGGAGGAGGGGGAGAATATCATCCTCACCACGACTGCCTCGGATGAGGGAAAGCGCAAAGCGCTCTCGGATATGGGCGTCGATATCATTATGACGGACAGCGAAGAAAAAGGCGAAGTCGATCTCGAGGCCGCCATGACGGGTCTTGCCCTGAAAGGCATCGACAGCATCCTCTTAGAGGGTGGCGCGACGCTCGCCGCGTCTGCCTTTGATGCCGGTATCGTCGACAAGGTACGTATCTATACCGCGCCGATGATCATTGGCGGCGTCTCTGCGCCCGGGCTCATCGGCGGTGAGGGCGCACCGACCATCCCGAAGGCGATCCGTCTCCGTGACATCCAGACGCAGATGACGGGGAAGGATCTCGTCATAGAAGCGTATGTAGAAAAAGAAGCCAAAGAAGAAAAGGCAGAGTTCACGCGCCCGACGAACGTCGACCTGCTGAAGAGAGAGGAAGAGCCATGTTCACAGGGATCGTAGAGGAAATCGGGACGCTTCGCAGGATGAAACCCACAGCATCTTCCTGCACGCTCACCATTTCTTGTGAAAAAGTCCTCGAGGGGACGAAGCTCGGCGACAGCATCGCGGTGAACGGTACCTGCCTCACCGTGACGCGGATGGATACGCACTCTTTCGACTGCGACGTCACGCCGGAGACGCTTTCCCGCACGTCGTTTTCCATGGTGCGTGTCGGCTCGCCCCTGAATCTCGAGCGTGCGCTCCGTCTCTCGGATCGCTTGGGTGGTCACATCGTGCTCGGCCATGTCGATACTACGGGACGCCTGATCTCCTTCATCAAAGAAGGAAACGCGGTGAATGTCACGATTTCCATCGAAAAGAAATGGATGAAATACATCATAGAAAAAGGCTCTGTCGCCATCGACGGCGTGAGCCTCACGGTCGCAAGGCGCGAAGCAGACCGCTTCACGATCTCCCTCATCCCACATACGGGGGAGAAGACCATCCTTCTCGGGAAGCACCCGGGAGACCCGGTGAATGTCGAGTGCGACTACCTGGGGAAATATGTGGAGCAGCTCATGAAAAAGGACACGGAAGAAGGTCTCACCATGGGTATGCTTGAGACACTTTCTGGAGGAAACTATGGAATTTAAATTTGACCCGATTGAAGATATTTTGGAAGAAATCAGGCAGGGACACATCGTCATCATGCAGGACGCAGAATCCCGCGAAAACGAAGGCGACTACATCTGCGCCGCAGAATTTGCCACGCCTGAGAATGTGAATCGCATGGCGTCCGAAGCGAAGGGCGTCATCTGCATGCCGATGTCCGAGGAGATCGCAGAATCCCTGTATCTCGGACCGATGATCCGTCACAATACGGACAATCACCAGACCGCCTTCTTAGAGTCCATCGACTACAAGGACTCCGGCACCGGCGTCTCTGCCGCCGCCCGCTCCATGACAGCCTTGGAAGCCATCAAAGACGGCGCGAAGCCGGAAGATTTCCGCCGCCCGGGGCATCTTTTCCCGCTGAAAGCTCGCCGATGGGGCGTCCTCGAACGGCAGGGTCATACTGAAGCGACCGTCGACCTCGCCCGCCTTGCGGGGCTCAAGCCCACCGGCCTGTGTTGTGAGATCATGAATGAAGACGGCACCATGGCCCGCCGTGAAGACCTCTTCCGCCTTGCGAAGGAAAAAGGCCTCAAGATCGGCAACATTCAGGAGCTCATCGAATACAGGAAAAAGCATGAGATCTTCGTCGAGCGCATCACCGCCGCAAAACTCCCGACCAAGTACGGCGACTTTGAGATCTATGGCTTCGTGAACCGCATGAATGGCGAGCATCACGTCGCCCTCACCATGGGGAAGGTCGATGACGGATCTCCCGTCCTCTGCCGCATCCACTCCGAATGCCTCACCGGTGACTGCTTCGGATCGCTGCGCTGCGACTGCGGACAGCAGCTCTCCGCAGCCATGCGCCAGATCGCCAAAGAAGGCCGCGGCGTCCTCGTTTACCTGCGTCAGGAAGGCCGCGGCATCGGCCTCATCAATAAGATCCGCGCCTATGCCCTGCAGGACGAAGGCTATGATACCGTCGAAGCGAATCTCAAGCTCGGCTTCGCTGCCGACCTTCGCGAGTACATGACCGGTGCGCAGATCCTTAGAAATCTAGGTGCGGTCCACATCCGCCTCCTGACAAACAACCCGCAGAAGATCGACGACGTCAGCGAGTACGGCATTACCATCACCGAGCGCGTCCCCATCGAGATCGCGCCCACCAGAGAAGACGAATTCTACCTCAAGACCAAGCAGGAAAAAATGGGCCACATGCTGAAGCTCGACCAGGACATCGTAGAACCGAAGGCATAGGATTTTAGTGGCTAGTGGCTAGTGGCTAGTGACTGAAATGCCAGTTTCTGGGATTTCAGTTTACAAAAATCGGCGCATCGGCCATATATTCGCGGCGAATCCGCCACGAGAGCCCTGAACCCTGAACCTTGAACACTAGACTTTACCATTTACAAAATATGTTACATATACCCAAAGGAGACTTCCTCATGAATATCATTTCCGGACTTTTCAATGAAAGCGACATCCGCGTCGGCATTATCGCTTCCCGTTTCAATGAAGTCATCGTTTCCAAACTCATCGACGGCGCAGCCGATGGTCTTGCCCGTCACGGCGTCGATATGGACAAAGTCGATCTCGCGTGGGTGCCGGGCGCCTTCGAGATCCCGCTCGCAGCGAAGAAAATGGCAGAAAGCGGCAAATATGATGCCGTCATCTGCCTTGGCGCTGTCATCCGCGGCGAGACCGATCACTACGAGCACGTAGCGACCGAAGTCACGAAAGGCGTCGCTATGGCCTCCCTCTCCAGCGGTATCCCCGTCCTCTACGGCGTCCTCACCACTGACACCATCGAGCAGGCCATCAACCGCGCCGGCCTCAAGTCCGGCAACAAAGGCTTCGAATGTGCGATGGATGCACTCGAAATGGCGAGCCTTTTCAAAAAGCTGGAAAAATAAAAATCATAGAAAAGCAGCCTGTCAGTTTTCATCGGCAGACTGCTTTTCTATTGCCTGTTTCCCTCATACAGATACAAAATATGATGAGAGAATGTTTCTTTTTGGCTTGTATATTGCGGAATCTCTCTTCGCTTTTTCTCTATTTTTTGTTACAATACAGGTAGAAAGGCGGTGATGCCATGGGACGATTCAAGCAATGGGAAGAGCTGACCATTCAGGATAATTTTCTTTTCCAGAAAGTCATGCAGAACCAGCGGATCTGCAAATACCTGATCGAGAAGATTTTGGGCATCCGGATCGAAAAGATCACATTTCCAGAAGGCGAAAAATCCATAGACAACCGCTACGACAGCAAAAGCATCCGTCTGGACGTCTATGTGCACGATGAAAACGGCCATGTCTATGACATCGAGATGCAATGTACGAATGGCAGCGAAGGGGAACTCCCCAAGCGGACCCGCTACTATCAAGGCATGATCGATATGGACGAGCTGAAAAAAGGGCAGTACTATACAGAGCTGAAAGAGTCCTTCATCATCTTCATCTGTACCTTCGACCCCTTCGGCGAAAATCTCCCCATGTATACCTTCCGCCATCGCTGCATCGAAAAGGAAGGTCTGGAGCTTGGGGATCTTTCGACAAAGATCTTCCTGAACGCGAAAGGCGAAAGTGATACCCTTGACCCGGATATAGCAGCCTTCCTGCGCTATGTGGACGGGAAAGCAGCAGAAGGTGCATTGACGAAAGAAATCAACGAAGAAGTGATCCGGATCAAAGAACATAAAGAAATGAGGCGAGAATATATGACACTTTTAATGGAACTCCAAAAATATAAAACCGAAGGCATGCAGGAAGGGATCGAGATCGGTATGAAGCAAGGTATGGAGAAAGGCATGGAGAAAGGTATGGAAAAAGGCATGGAGAAAAAAGGTAGAACAGTGATCATGAATCTGCTCAAACTGAACATGCCGATCGACAACATTGCTGCTGCGACAGAAAGTCCGATCCCGTATGTGAAAGAAATAGCGCGAGAAGCGGGATACTCCGTCTGAAATAAATACCAGAGCAGTGAGCCGAAAGGTTCACTGCTTTTGATTATGACTATATGTTCTTTCCGCGTTTTGATGAAGCAGCCCTCCTGCGCTATGTGGACGGGAAAGCAGCAGAGGGTGCATTGACAAAAGAAAACAACGAAGAAGTGATCCGGATCAAAGAACATAAAGAAATGAGGCGAGAATATATGACACTTTTAATGGAACTCCAAAAATATAAAACCGAAGGCATGCAGGAAGGGATCGAGATCGGTATGAAGCAAGGTATGGAGAAAAAAGGTAGAACAGTGATCATGAATCTGCTCAAACTGAACATGCCGATCGACAACATTGCCGCTGCGACAGAAAGTCCGATCCCGTATGTGAAAGAAATAGCGCGAGAAGCAGGATACTCCGTCTGAGAAGAAGCCACGAATGAGTGAGAGCAAAAAATCAATAGAAAAATCCCCATGGGCTGCGGCATGTGTCATGCCATAGCCCATGGGGATTTTTCTTACAAAGACATAAAAAACATCCGGAAAAGGCTTCCCACCTGTGCCCGATGCAGGCGGAGCTCGGAATCGGTGACGGTCGTCCATGGGCACCGAAGTGCGGGAGGACCTGTGCTATCGTCGGAACCCGGCCTCGCAGAGGACAGGGAAGTGGAAAAGCCATGCTTCCGGATATTCATTTTTCTTACTTGTCAGCCTAAAATGGGCATCGGCAGCAGGCTGTACGCTTCCGCTGACCCATCCGATGACGCACGGTGCATATGGCAGATCTGCCCTTTCCGGTCCGGCTCTCCCTGTGATCTCGTAGCGCTTAGAGAATTCTGGAAATCGGAGAAACCGTCCGTCCGGGGAACATGTTCAAATATGTCCATGCTTCATGACTATATGGTACTACGTTCTAGGGAAAATGCAAGAGAGGAAAGACGGATAACGCAATATATAGTCTATTTCATCGATCATACGAACAGAGAAGATACCATTTTCGCAGTAAATACAGAGATTCAGATGATGTATACTGCCCGGTGGGTGGAGAAGATCGGATGATCTGTTTTTCATCTACGGCGAGAGATTTTTATGATACTATATAGAAAAGCTCTTACATATCTATTGGCTTCTCAGAAAGGGAAAGGCAATGACACCTATGACTGAAATTGAAAAATTAAAAGATGGCGTGTACGAGAAAGTCATGTCGCGGCGTTTTGCTGAAGTGCTGAAAGAGGCACTGGCCGAGGATCAGGTGCGTGCAGAAGAGGAAGATGTGGATGCTGAGGAAGCCGTGGGCTATCTCTCTTCGTATTTGCAGCAGGTGATACGACTCTGCCTGAAGGACATCGCGGACAGGGATGAGGAGAACAGCGTCGACCACCAACTGGCACTCACGAATGAACTCATTGCCTCCCTGGCAAAGAAGACAGAAGAGCTTGGAGGCGGTCAGGAGGTGGCGAATGCACCATTTCTGCTGAGATCCTTAGAGCATAAGAAAAATACACTCCTGCCTCGCCGGTGGGAGCGGCCGGCGACATCACTCACGCGATCATTCCTTTTCACCAATTCTAAGAAGGATGTCTCGATGGTACACGAGCTCACAAAGGAGATCGCATCCTTTGACCGCATTGATTTTCTGATCTCCTTCATCCGTTTCTCCGGCCTTCAGCTGCTTCTCCCCGCACTGCGCCTTTTCACAGCCCGCGGCGGACACCTACGCATAGTGACGACGACATACATGGGAGCGACGGATCCGAAGGCCATCGAGGTGCTTGCGTCTCTGCCCCATACAGAAGTACGCATTTCTTATGATGTGAAAGAAACCAGACTGCACGCCAAATCATACATGTTCTATCGGGAAAGCGGCTACTCGACGGCCTACATCGGTTCATCGAATCTTTCCCACGCTGCCATCGCAGAAGGGATGGAGTGGAATATGAAAGTGACGGCACAGGACCAGCCGCACATCATCGATAAAATGAGCGCGACCTTCGAGACCTATTGGCACTCCGAGGATTTCACCTCCTACGAGCCCCAAAAAGATGAGGAAAAACTCCGTCGCGCTATCGATAGGGAACGCGGGCGGAGCAGCGGGACAGATGCCTCCTCCTATGCTTTTGACATCCAGCCGTACCCTTACCAGCAGGCGATACTGGATGCACTTGATACAGAGCGGCACGGCAAAGATCGCTGGTACAATCTTGTCGTCGCCGCTACAGGCACGGGAAAGACAGCGATCTCCGCCTTCGACTATCGCCGATTTGCCGCCTCGAGAAAAGAAGGGACGCGCCTCCTCTTCATCGCTCATAGGGAAGAGATCCTGAAGCAAAGCCTCTCCTGCTTCCGCCAGGTCATGAAAGATCCCGATTTTGGTGCGCTCGCAGTCGGAGGACATCGGGCAAGTCACATGGAACACCTCTTCATGTCCATTCAGACACTGAACAGTCAGCGCTTCTTTGAAAAAATGGATCCCTACTACTATGACATGATCATCGTCGATGAATTCCATCATGCAGCGGCAAGATCCTATCAGCACCTTCTCACACACTTTCATCCGAAGATCCTCCTCGGCCTCACAGCTACGCCAGAGCGAATGGATGGGGGAGACATCCTCTCCTATTTCGGCGGACACATCGCCGCAGAAATACGCCTGCCCGATGCCATCGAGCGGCGACTTCTCTGCCCTTTTCACTACTTCGGCGTCACAGATCCGGTGAGCCTTGCAGAGATCAAGTGGACAGGCGGAGAGTACGACGCGAGCGAGCTCGAACGTCTCTACACCGCAGAAGGCGCACTGGCCAGCCAGCGCGCCCGCGCCATCGGAGACGCCCTCCTTCGCTACACCGCAGACATTCGTGACGTGAAAGCACTCGGCTTCTGCGTCTCGAAGAAGCACGCGCATTTTATGGCAGACTACTTCAATCAGCACGGCATACCTGCCCTCGCACTCGATGCAGATACACCGGCAGCAGAAAGAAATGCAGCGCGGGAACGCCTCGCAGAAGGGGAGCTTCGCATCCTCTTCGTCGTAGACCTCTTCAATGAAGGCGTCGACATCCCGTCCGTGAATACCGTACTCTTCCTAAGACCGACGAACAGCATGACCGTCTTCCTCCAGCAGCTCGGGCGCGGCCTGCGCCTTTCGAAAGGGAAAGACTGCCTCACCGTCCTCGACTTCGTCGCACAGGCAAGCCGCAAGTATGACTTCTCCCGCCGCTTCGCATCGCTCCTCGGCAAGCATCACGTCATCATCAAGAAAGAGATCCAAGAGGGATTTCCTCACGTACCGAAAGGCTGCGCCATTCAGCTCGAAGAGCAGGCACAGAAATGGGTACTCGAAAACATCGCCAGCCGCCTTCGGAAAAATGAATACTACATCGAGATGGTGAAAGAACTCTATGCTGCCACCGGCAGCCGACCGACCCTTTCCGATTTCTTCCGCGCGACCCAGGTAGAGCCCGCCGTCTTCTACAATGGCACGCGCACCTATACGCGACTCCTCGTGGACGCCGAGATCCTTCCCGCGCTCCCTGTGACCGATCTCGAAGAAGCCCTCCGCAGATCCATGAGCCGCACCCTCACCATAGATTCGCCGCGATGGATCTCCTTCCTGCGGCGTGCCTATGAAAACCTGCCGATAAACCCCACTCCCTTGGAAAAGAAATACCTGCGCATGTGGGCGATCACCCTCTTTCCCGATGGGCAGAAGGACAGCCCGAAAGACCCCGCCCTCGCCATCACCCGTTTTGCGAAAGAAACAGCCCTCAAGGAAGAGATCAGCGAACTGCTCGACTTCCTCTATGACCGTATTGATATCATTCCCCAAAAGGCAGAGCTTCCCTATCCCTGCGCCCTTGAAGTCTACGATAGCTACACGCGCGACCAGCTCTTCGCAGCCCTCGGCTTCGCCAAGCCCGCCAGCATTCGTGAAGGCGTGAAATACCTCGACCACACGAACAGTGACACCGTCACACGGCCGACAGACGTCTTCCTCGTGACACTCAATAAATCGCAGAAAGAATTCTCCGATAGCACCCTCTACGAAGACTACTCCATCGACCGCCACCTCTTCCACTGGCAGAGCCAGTCCACCACCACGCCCGAGTCCAAGACAGGACAGCGCTATCTTTCCCAAAGAGAAACCGGCGGCATCGTCCTCCTCTTCGTCCGAAGCGCCAAGCAGGACGCCTGCCGCAATGCCATGGCCTACACCTTCCTTGGTACCGCAAAGATCGTCTCCCACGGAGGCTCCCAGCCCATCAGCATCATCTATCGCCTCGATCATCCCATTCCCGCGAAATATATCACAAAGACTGATAGCAGCGGCGTGCTGTGAAACCAAGGAAACACAGATCCCATTTCCCATATACAAACCGTGTAAAACTAAGAATTTACGCGACGGTATTTTATGGAGAGGGGAATCCTCCCGGGCGCTGAAAGACACTTTTGCATCTAGAAAGGGCGCTATTCGCCAACAGCGAAGCCCCAATATGGATTTTGACAGAAAAGCCGTCTATTTTCTCAGGCTAAAGACGGCCTTGTGAATGTCAATAAAAAGCAAGCTACATGGCCGTAAATTTTTGAGCCACTATATTCGCGATTCATGCTTGCATGATATAATGGAATAAAGAAAATGTATTTGTAGCTTATATTCGTTTATCAAGAAAGAAGATGACTATATGAAACGAATAATTTGGGATGAGGAAGAGGCTGCCTTGCTGGTGGATACCTATAGAAGGATCGAGGTCACGCCTTCTCAAAAGAATGAGCTTCTTCATCAGCTTTCTGATGTTTTGCGAAAAAGAGCCATTTCAAAAGGGTTGGAAATCGACGAGCGTTTTCGGAATTTCAATGGGATGAAGTTTCAGTACGAGCTATTGCGTTATCTGATGACGGATGGGGAGCAGGGGCTTCCTGGAAATGTAGCAAAGACGATCGCGGAAATGGCAGAGATTTATCGGAGTGAGCCGGAAAAGTTTGAGAACATATTGCATCGTATAGGTTGAGAAGTTTGAAAGCAGAAAGAACAATCTACCCTTTATGTGAATTATCATAGGTTAAGCAGGTTCTGAAGGTTCAAAAGGTTCACAGGGTTTCCATCTTTTTTGAATACCATATATTCAAAACTCCGCGGCGCTTCTATATTCTAATGCGCCGCACCACCCCCCACTGCCCCCATAGAACCCACAGAACCCGCTTCTCCTCTTTCATCCCCGATCAAGGGGCGGCACGCCCCGGGGCTAACCCTCTATGCCTTGGGCATAGAGGGATTTATTTCGCCGGCGTCACGTAGTCTCTTCTCGCGGCCTTTCGGAAGCGGCAGTCATTTTCATTTCCCTTTCCTTGCCCTGTATGGTAAAATATAACAGTCATACTGACATGAATAATAAAGAATAGAGAGGCGAAACTTATGGCTCATTGCAATGAAAATTATCTGAATCTTCAGGGTGCATACCTGTTCGCGGAAGTCCGCAAGAAGCAGGAGGCGTATAAAGCCGCGCATCCGGATGCGAATATCATTTCCCTTGGTATCGGTGATGTGACGCAGCCGCTGGCTCCGGTCGTGATCGAAGCGATGAAGAAGGCTGTCGAGGAAATGGGACATGTGGAGACGTTCCGCGGCTATGGTCCGGAGCAGGGCTATCTCTTCCTGCGTGAAGCGATCGCGAAGCATGATTTCCAGGATCGCGGATGCGATATTTCCCCAGACGAGATCTTTGTCAGCGACGGCGCAAAGTGCGATGTCGGCAATATGCAGGAGATCTTTGCAGAATCGGATATCGTCGCGATCACTGATCCGGTGTACCCGGTCTATGTGGACAGCAATGTCATGGCCGGAAGAAGCGGCAAATTCGTGCGCGGAGCGTATGAACGCTTCGAATATCTGCCGTGCTATGAAGAATGCGGCTTCAAGGCAAATCTGCCGTCTCATGATCCGATGATCATTTATCTGTGCTCGCCGAATAACCCGACCGGCTCTGCGCTGACGAAGAAGGATCTGACGGTATGGGTACGCTATGCACAGCAGACGGGCTCTGTCATTTTCTTCGATGCTGCGTATGAAGCATTCATCACGGAAGATGATGTGCCGCACAGCATTTATGAGATCGAAGGAGCGAAGGAAGTCGCTATCGAGTTCCGTTCGTACTCGAAGACGGCTGGCTTCACAGGTGTCCGCTGCGGGTACTGCGTCGTTCCGAAGGAGCTGATGCTGGAAACGAAGAAGGGCGAGAAGATATCGGCAAACCAGCTGTGGGATCGCCGTCAGTGCACGAAGTTCAATGGCTGCTCTTATATCGTGCAGCGCGGCGCTGAAGCGATCTATACCGAAGAAGGCCAGAAGCAGATCCAGGAAACGCTGGATATCTATAGAAAGAATGCTGCGGTCATCTTGGCCGGTGCGAAGGAAGCGGGTCTTCCTGCCTGCGGCGGCGTGAACAGCCCATATGTATGGCTGACGGTGCCGGAAAGTATGACGAGCTGGGATTTCTTCGATTTCCTGCTGAATGAGGCGGAAATCATCTGCACGCCAGGTTCCGGCTTCGGTCCGTGCGGGGAAGGCTATGTCCGTCTGACGTCTTTCAATACGCCGGAGCTGACGAAGGAAGCGGTAGAACGCATGAAGAAGGCACTGGCTGCCAGATAAATTGAAGGGGGAGGGAAGATAGCGATCGGCTCATGCATTGAGAAATGAGAAGTTCGCTTTTCCCGAATTGGGAATGAGGGGTGGCGCTTTCGCGTTCAGTCATCGGTCACTTCTGATCCCTGAACCTATATTTACAAGGAGTATCCATGAGTACGAATCTGCAGATCGGCATTGTCGGCCTTCCGAATGTAGGGAAGAGCACGCTGTTCAATGCCATCACAAAAGCCGGAGCAGAAGCGGCGAATTTTCCTTTCTGCACCATCGAGCCGAATGTGGGCGTCGTAGAGGTCCCGGATCATCGCATCTATGATCTGGCGAAGATGTTCCAGCCGAAGAAGACGACGCCAGCGTTCACTCGTTTCGTCGATATCGCCGGCCTCGTAGCGGGCGCATCCAAGGGCGAGGGTCTGGGAAATCAGTTCCTCTCGCATATCCGTGAGACGGATGCCATTGCGCATGTCGTCCGCTGCTTCGAGGATGGAAATATCACGCACGTAGAAGGCTCTATCGATCCTGTCCGTGATATGGATATCATCAATACGGAGCTGTGTCTGGCGGATCTGGAGAGTGTCGACAAGAAGAAGGTCAAGACGGCGAAGCTCGCGCAGGCAGGGATCAAGCAGGCGAAGCTCGATCTGCCGGTGCTTGAAAAGGTATTCGATGCGCTGCAGGAAGGGACGCCGGCAAGGGCCCTTGATCTCTCGGAAGATGATCTGGAGGTCTTGAAGGAGCTGAATCTCATCACGCTGAAGCCTGTCCTTTATGTGCTGAATGTCGCGGAAGATGACATCGCGGATCCGGAAGCGAATCCTTTCGTCCAAAAGGCAGCGGCGCAGGCAGAAAAGGAAGGCGCCAAGTGGGTGCCGATCTCTGCGGAGATCGAGCAGGAGGTCTCTGAGCTTGATGCCGAAGAGGCGAAGGCTTTCTTGGCCGATCTGGGCGAAGAGGAGCCTGGCCTGAATCGCCTGATCCGCAGTGCGTACTCTATGCTGGGACTCATCAATTTCTTCACCGTCGGACCGGATGAATGTCGTTCTTGGACGGTTCGTGAAGGGACGAAAGCACCGAAGGCCGCCGGCAAGATCCACAGCGATATCGAGAGAGGCTTCATTCGTGCGGAGATCGTCTCCTACAAAGACCTGATGGAATGCGGCTCGTATACGACGGTCCGTGAAAAAGGTCTCCTCCGTGTCGAAGGGAAGGACTATATCATCCAGGATGGGGATATCGCTTACTTCCGCTTCAATGTGTAGTTTTTGAAATCAGAGAGCGCAGCCCGCATGGGCTGCGCTTTTTTGTACCCTCTTTGAGGAAAAATGTATTCTTGTGTCGACGGCCTTCCGCATCGCCTGCTTGAGACGCTTTTTCTCTCTCATTGTCGTACCGCCACTGCCCTATCCGTCTCGCTTCGCTCGCCACCTTCCCCATGCGGGGAAGGCTATTAAGTTAAGGAAATCGTTAGCTACGTAACGTCTTGCTTCCCCC
>ERZ1034973.618-NODE-618-length-24029-cov-30.895887_pt1 | contig 24029 bp, 18 predicted proteins | sample MGYA00520686_ERZ1034973 | MGnify/ENA primary metagenome ERZ1034973 (study PRJEB33766, sample SAMN09781775) | gut metagenome | biome: gut microbiome | host: Homo sapiens | place: Madagascar | study: EMG produced TPA metagenomics assembly of the PRJNA485056 data...
TACTCTTTTTCTGTGATATACTGAAAAAAAAAGATAAGAAAACATACAATTAGAAGATTTTTAGCAATAAAACTTGTTGCGTATTAATATTTTTCTTATCTTTGGCATGTTAATTTAATCTTTTAATCAATAATCATTTTATTTGTTATGGCAAACAAACGAAACCTGAAACGCAATATTAATTATGTTTGTAGCGAACTTTTTTCGGAGGCAGTGGCTGCTTCCATGTACAGTTCAAAAGCAACGGAAGAGAACGTGAATGCATTGCTCGCTTCTATCCTTGTAATACATAATGACTATGTACGACGTGTGTCGCATCAAGAGCCAGGACTCTCGCCGAAACTGTTCTATAAAGACCTTGTGAACAACTTCAACAAGCAGGTGTCTGAGATTGTAGACCAGGTTGTAAATCTCGGCTAATCAGAATTTTCAAAACATAAACATACATAATACACAATGAGTTTTTTGCAACGCATTTGCAAGACGTTGTTGTATAAACGCATGGGGTGGACCGCTCATATAGAAGTGGACCACCCCGAAAAGTATATACTCTGTCTTGCTCCACACACCAGCAACTGGGATTTTATCATCGGACTTCTCTACTCGCGTGCAGAGGGAATAAAGGCTAACTTCCTTATGAAGAAGGAGTGGTTCTTTTGGCCACTTGGTGTATGGTTCCGCCATCTTGGTGGCATCCCCGTCAATCGTTCGAAACATACAAGCATGACCGACGCTATGGCTGAGGCTGCGCGTCGTGCGCCAAACTTTAAGCTTTGTGTTACTCCGGAGGGCACACGCTCACGTAACCCAAACTGGAAGAAGGGCTTCTATTTCATCGCTTTAAAGGCAGAACTGCCAATATTACTATATGGTCTTGACTTTGAGCGCAAACTGATAGAGTGTAAGCATATGATTGTGCCGACGGGAGATGTGGAAGCGGATATGAAGCGTATCAAGACTTATTTTAAGGACTTCAAGGGTAAGAACCCTGAACTGTTCACCGTCGGTGAACTTTAATTTATATGAAGAACAGGTTATTGTCGATTTTGGTATTTGCAGCAACCCTTGTGACGCTTCCTGCTTCAGCAGGGGAGCATAAGACATCGTCAAACGGGGGGCTGGATATTCGCCTTAAGAATTATGTGCTCGCCACACGAGCCAAGAATGTCGTCTACGCCGTACAGCCATATATGGAGTCGTACAGCGTAGACGACGCTCGTCGTGTGCTTACGCTCAACGTGAGTACAGGCTTCGCTACGCAAAGCTTTACAGAGAAGAGTGTTGGCTACTATTATAAGCGTCTTGCTAAGGCTTTGCCAAAACCTTACAATCGCTATAGGCTATGCATCAACACGGCAGGTATGCCGATAGAGATGCTTGTGCCAGGAGCGAAGTTACGCGACGGTAGTGCACCAGCAGGGTGGGGGCGTATCGATTACTGTGATGCACCATGGGTGATGAACGAGTCGCAACCACATTTCGTTTCGCACGGACTCTTCGACCGCCATATCGCCCTGTGGCAGTCGCACGGCATCTATTACGACCAGAAGAAAAATAAATGGAAGTGGCAGCGTCCGAACCTTTTCTGTACTAACGAAGACCTTTTCACACAGACTATCGTTGTGCCTTATCTCATTCCGATGCTCGAACGTGCAGGTGCTGTAGTGTACACACCGCGTGAGCGCGACTGGCAGCGCAATGAGGTGATAGTAGACAACGATGCTGAGAAAGGATACGTTGAGGATAATGGTCGCGAGAAATGGCGTACAACTGAGGAGCGTGGCTTCGCCTTCCATCGTGGCATGTATCGCGATGGCGAGAATCCGTTTGAGCAAGGCACAGCACGCATGGTGCGCACTACACGGAAGAACAACGAGTCGTGGGCATCGTATCAGCCTACCATTCCGCAGTCGGGGCACTATGCCGTTTATGTGAGCTATCAGACCATAGCTAAGAGCGTAAGCGATGCGCAATATATAGTAGTGCATAAAGGTGAACGCACCTTGTTTCGCGTCAATCAGCAGATGGGTGGCAGTACGTGGGTGTACCTCGGAACGTTCGACTTTGATGCAGGCAATAGTGCCGCCAATCGGGTGATTGTCACCAACTCGTCGGCAGAGAAAGGCGTAGTTACTACCGATGCCGTGCGCTTTGGCGGCGGTATGGGTAACATACAGCGAGGAGGAGCAACAAGTGGTATGCCTCGTTGTTTGGAAGGTGCGCGTTATAGTGCCCAGTGGTCGGGTGCTCCTTATTCGGTATATGCAGGTAAGGGTGGTTCCGACGACTATATTGATGATATCAATACGCGCTCTAATATTGTAAACTGGCTTGCCGGAGGGTCGGTATATGTACCTACACACGAAGGCAAGAAAGTGCCTTTCGAGCTTAGTCTTGCTGTGCATAGCGACGCAGGAGCCACGCATGTGAACGACTCGATTATTGGTTCGCTTGCTATCTGCACCACCAATTTCAACGACGGACGTCTTGCTGCTGGTGTGTCGCGACAGATCTCGCACGACTTTGCCGATATGCTTCTTACAGGGGTACAGCGCGACCTTACTGCCACCTATGGCAAGTGGACACGTCGCTACCTGTGGGATCGCAACTATAGTGAGACTCGTAAACCGGAAGTGCCGTCGGCTATCATTGAGACTCTGTCGCATCAGAACTTCGCCGATATGCGCCGCGCACTCGACCCTAACTTCCGCTTCACCCTTGCACGCTCGCTTTATAAGACCATTCTGCGCTACGTCAATGGTAATCATTCGCTTGCTTGCGTTGTGCAACCACTACCAGTGAGCAACTTCCGCATAGTGCGTACTGCAGACAACCAGCTGCAGCTCTCGTGGCTGCCAGTGACCGATCGTTTAGAGCCGAGCGCAGTGCCTACTACATATAATATATACATAGCCGAGGGCAAGAACGGGTTCGACAACGGACGTAGTGTGTCAAGCACATCGTTCACGTTCACTCCGAAGCCGAATGTGGTGTATCAGTTCTGTGTTACGGCTGTAAATCGTGGTGGCGAGAGCTTCCCGTCAACAACGCTTGCTGCCTGTGTAAGTGCTCATACAGGAGCACGCGATGTGCTTGTAGTGGATGGCTTTACACGCTTCGCCGGTCCGGCAGTGGTTGACGACGGCACACGCCAAGGCTTCGATCTTGATGCAGACATGGGCGTGTCGCTTGGCATTAATGCCGGCTTTGTGGGCAGACAGATTGATTTCGACCGCACGCGTGTGGGCAGTGAAGGTCCCGGCGCATTGGGCTATTGTGAGGACGAACTCGCAGGCAAGTTCGTCATGGGTAAGCAGCAGAACGAGTCGGTGTGTCATGTGGCAGACATAGCTTTGTCTGGCGCATACAATGTAGTGTCGTCATCAGTCGAAGCGGTGGAGAACGGCTTTGTGAAACTTGAGAACTATCGTGTGGTCGATATCATGTTCGGACTGCAGAAGGGCGATGGCTACTCGCTTGTGCGCTATAAGACCTTCTCAGCGTTGCTTCGCAAGGCTTTGGAGTCCTATGTGCGTGGCAACGGACGAGTGTTTGTGAGTGGCGCATACGTGGCGAGCGATATGCAGCTTGATGCTGAGCGTAGCTTTATGTCCAACTTGTTCAAGGTTGGCTTCGGCGGACAGAACACCGATATAGCTACAAACCTGGTGAACGGACTCGGCATCAGCTTCGACATCATACGCCGTCCAAACGACCGCCATTATGCCGCGCAGTCGGTAGATGTAGTCAGTCCGCTTGCACCAGCGTTCTGCGCTATGCGCTACGCCGACGGCACCGATGCGGCTGTGGCTTACGACGGCATCGACCATAAGGCGTTCGTAATGGGCTTCCCCGTAGAATGTATCAATAATGTGCGCTCACGCCAGCAGGTGATGAAGGCTGTTATGACATTTCTTGCCAAGTAATTTGGCTATTTCATACAAACAATATAACTTTGCATGTATATTTAAGAAAAAACTAAAACATATAATATAATGTATAGATCGAATACATGCGGAGAGCTTCGTCTCTCTGACTGCGGCAAGACCGTAACACTTGCCGGATGGGTACAGCGCGCCCGCAAGATGGGTGGTATGACATTCGTCGACCTTCGCGACCGCTATGGTATCACACAGCTTGTCTTCAACGACTCTGACGACAGCGACCTTTGCGCACGTGCAGGCAAGCTCGGACGTGAGTTCTGCGTGCAGGTGACTGGCGTAGTAAACGAGCGTGAGAGCAAGAATGCAAATCTGCCTACTGGCGATATCGAGATTATCGCTAAGGAACTGAATGTCCTCTCGGAGAGTGCTACACCTCCGTTCACTATAGAGGACAATACTGACGGTGGCGACGATATCCGTATGAAATATCGCTACCTCGACTTGCGCCGTCCGACAGTTCGCAAGAATCTTGAACTGCGTCACCGCATGACTATCCTCATCCGCAACTTCCTCGATGCGCAGAACTTCATCGAGGTGGAGACACCTATCCTCATCGGTTCCACACCTGAGGGCGCACGCGACTTCGTTGTGCCTTCGCGCATGAACCCAGGACAGTTCTATGCACTTCCGCAGAGTCCGCAGACGCTAAAGCAGCTGCTTATGATTAGTGGCTTCGACCGCTACTTCCAGATTGCAAAGTGTTTCCGCGACGAGGACTTGCGTGCTGACCGTCAGCCGGAGTTCACTCAAATCGACTGCGAGATGTCCTTCGTTGACCAGGATGATGTTATCAATCTCTTCGAGGATATGGCTCGCCATCTGTTCAAGGAAGTACGCGGCGTTGAGTTGCCGGCTAAGCTGCAGCAGATGACATGGCACGAGGCTATGCGCCGTTTCGGTAGCGATAAGCCCGACTTGCGTTTCGGCATGGAGTTCGTAGAGCTCATGGACGTATTGAAGGGCACGGGCACATTCTCTGTATTCAATGAGGCTGAGTATATTGGCGGTATCTGCGTACCTGGTTGCGCTGACTACACACGTAAGCAGCTCGATCAGATTACCGATTTCGTAAAGCGTCCGCAGGTAGGCGCAAAGGGCTTGGTTTACATCAAGTTCAACGCCGACGGCACAGTGAAGTCGTCTGTAGACAAGTTCTACACACCTGAGGTACTCGCAAAGGTTAAGGAAACAATGGGTGCTAAGGATGGCGACCTCGTTCTCATTCTCTCTGGCGACAACGCCAACAAGACACGTGTGCAACTCTGCACCTTACGTCTTGAGATGGGCGACCGTCTCGGTCTGCGCGACAAGAACAAGTTCGAGTGCCTGTGGATTGTCGACTTCCCTCTCTTCGAGTGGAGCGACGAGGAGCAGCGCCTTATGGCTACTCACCATCCGTTTACAATGCCTAACCCCGACGATATCCCATTGCTCGACGAGCATCCTGAGAAGGTACGTGCTAAGGCATACGACTTCGTTTGCAACGGTATCGAGGTAGGCGGTGGTAGCCTCCGTATCCACGACAGCAAGCTTCAGGAGAAGATGTTCGGCATCCTCGGTTTCACAGAGGAGCGTGCAATGGCACAGTTCGGCTTCCTCATCAACGCCTTCAAGTACGGAGCACCTCCTCACGCAGGTCTCGCATTCGGTCTCGACCGCTTCGTTTCTATTATGGCAGGTCTTGATTCAATCCGCGATTGCATCGCATTCCCGAAAAATAATAGTGGTCGTGATGTAATGCTCGACGCTCCTTCAGCTATTGATCAGAAGCAGCTCGACGAACTTCAGCTGAAGGTAGATTTGACTGAAGAATAAGTATTTAGATATGCAAAACACGTTGATATAAATCAATAAATGTAAAAAATATTAAGAAAAAGTCCGGGTTCCCGGACTTTTTTTGTATGAATATGGGAAGTTTGCAAAATATTTAACTAATTTTGCAAACAAAGAAACCCATAGCGTGCTCTACGTGAGGGACTTTATTAATGTTTTTATTAGATTATGGCAGAAAAGAAAGCAACAGAAAAGAAGGTAGCTGTAAAGAAGACTGCTACTAAGACAACTGCAACAAAGACTACTACAAAGCGTTGTGCTACAAAGAAGGCTGAAGTTGTTTTGAATGTGAATGCAGAAAGCGTAGGTTTCCGCGCTGGTGATGTTTATCAGGCACTGGCTGCAGCTGAGAAGGCTTTGAGCATTCAGGAAATCGCAAAGGCTGCTAACATCAGCAGCGAAGAAGTTTACCTCGGTATTGGCTGGCTCTTCAAGGAGGGCAAGGTAAAGAACGAAGAGAACCTCATCACCTTGGCATAATCAAGGCAAAATTGCATACGAAAGGAGCTTTTACATATTATTATGTAACAGCTCCTTTTTCTATTTGTATATACAGATAAATATTGTTCATATTTATTTTAAGAAGTGATAAAAAATATTTATCTTTGCATATCTAAAACTTTTTCGATATGACTCAAGATAGAAATCACCTGGTAATCATGGCTGGTGGAGTAGGAAGTCGTTTCTGGCCTATGAGCACGGAAGACAATCCGAAACAATTTATTGATATCCTCGGAGTTGGCAGAACCCTTCTGCAGCTTACGTATGACAGATTTAAGGAAATCTGTCCGCTTGAGAATGTTTGGGTGGTCACGAATAAGAAGTATGCAGCCTTGGTGCGCGAGCAGCTTCCGGAGGTGCCAGCCGAGAACATCCTCCTTGAGCCATGTCGTCGCAACACAGCTCCTTGTATTGCTTACGTCACTTGGCGAATTAAGGCGATAAATCCTAAGGCAAATGTAGTCATAACACCGAGCGACCACTTCGTGACTGATGTGGAGGAGTTCCGTCGTGTCATCAAGTCGTGCATGAAGTTCACGGCAGAGACAGACGCTATCGTTACATTAGGCATGTCGCCAACCCGTCCTGAGACTGGGTATGGTTATATACAAGCCGATCTTTCCACCTCTTCGCCACGCAATCGTGAGATTTATCGCATAGACTCATTCCGCGAGAAACCCGATTTGGAGACTGCAAAGGAGTACATATCGCATAAGAATTACTTTTGGAATGCCGGTATCTTTGTATGGAGTGTTTCTACTATCGTTAACGCTTTCCGTGTATATTGTCCTACCATCAGCAAGATATTCGAGAGTATGCTGCCCATCTATGGAACGCCTGCAGAACGTGAGACAATTGATCAGCGCTATCCGGAATGCGAGAATATCTCTGTCGACTATGCCATTATGGAGAAGGCAGAAGAGATTTTTGTCTGTCCAGCAAGCTTTGGATGGACTGATCTCGGCACATGGACATCGCTGATGCTCCTCAAGCATCACGATCTCTACGGCAATACTACTATAGGTGAAAATATCCAATTATACGATTCGCACAATTGTGTGGTACACACTCTGAACGAGAAGAAGGTTGTTGTCCAGGGACTCGACGGATATATCGTTGCTGAGAACGACAACTCGCTTCTTGTGTGCAAGCTTTCTGAGGAACAGCGCATACGCCAGTTCGCAGAAGAATAAGAACACTTGACATCCGCGCCGACTCTGCTTTACCTGAGATTTATTAGGTGAGTAGCTTCAGGTTAAGCCGGTAGTAATAGGACATACAAAAGAGTGGGTCAAAACAACGTAATAGCTGTTTTGACCCACTCTCTTTTTGTTATCTGTTTGGCATCCAATGCTGTTCGTGACATTACCTGTTTGGCATCCAACGCTGTTCGACCGACACTTCCACACTAAAACTCGGATTGAAGTTGTAGCGTAGCGTAGCTCCGATGCGGTCGCCAAAGTTGCCGAGGTCGTACATGGAGTAGGGTGATATGCCGAAAGCGTTGCGGCTGAAGCGTCCCATGCCATAGCCTCCGCAGTAACCATCATACAGCCCGTATTGTAGTCGGTTAGCAATGTTGTTTGTTATAGACTTCTGTCCGTAGAGGTAAGCCTCCCAATGCTCATTGAACCGATATCCAAGAACTGCTGACAGACCAGCATCACGCCAGTTGTTACCGGCATAGTTGATGTTGTTGAAGTATCCGCCGATGGCTACCGACAGTTTGTCGGTGACAGGCATGGCGTACATCAACGCTATGTTCTCCTGAAAACCAGCACCACTATGTGCTCCCTTGCCGAACGCAGCGAACACAGATGCACCTAACTGTACGTTCAGTCCGCGGTGCAACGCCCAACTGTTGAACCCGCAGCCCCAACCGAATGGATAGCGGCTGACGGGTGATGCTGTTGCGGTGTTGAGCATGGGCAGATGCAGCGAGTCGTCGTGATTCGGTTGCAAATCGTATGACGGTTCTTCTGCTTTTTGCAGTTTGCGCAAGCGTCCGCCGTAGCGTGTCGGCATGATACGCTGCGGAGCAGATTCATCGAAGCGTGCCTGACAGTTGCTCAGGGTGCTTGTTGTCGTAGCATTGACCTCTTGTGCTGTAGCCGACGTTGTGAAGACTACCGACAAGACCAATGCTACGAGTGCTCTTGTCTTTTTTGTCATAAATGGTTTCTTCTTACTCACCGAGATACTGACCGATGAAGAATATAGCACCAGTCTGTCTTTCTGTGATGATGTAGACGAACGGACGGTTGGCGTGGAACTTCACGTGACGTGGCTCGTCGGGGTTGAGTGCCGTCATCGCAACCATTCCTGCTGTTATAGCTGCTGCCTTTGTTCCCTCTTCGCTGACCTCTATCTTCGCCTTCTGCAGCATCTTTGATATGAAGATGCTTGCGTCAGACATGTTCTTGAAGTTGGCTGCGCCTGTGAAGATAGATGGTGCACCGAGTTTTGAGATGGCATCGTTGAGAACCACCTCTGTGCTTGTGGTGAATTTCGGCAGCTTCAGGTCGACAACGCACTTCTCCATATCTCTATATAGCGAGCCTATCTTCTGCGCGTCAAGCTGTTTCATCATCTCCTCAATCGACACGCCTTCCTTTGGCAGCAGCACAGTCATGTTGTATGTGCGATTGCCGTAGGGCAGAGTGACCGCCTCAAAGGTGTTGTTGTTGAGGTAGCTGAAGTTGTCCTCCTGGTGCATCATTTGTACGCGTTTGATGTCGCGTGTGTATCCACGGAAGTTTTCTTCTTTCGTCAGCTCCTTTTCAAATGGTGTCTCCCACGTGCCTTCAAAGTAGATGGCGTTCATCAGTACCGCAACGTCAGAAGCCGAGAGTTGATCAACAATCTTCGGAATCATGCCATTGGTCTGCTTGCTGCACCACTGGTTGATTTTGTCTACTGCCTTGCTCGATGAGAAATCAAGACTCTCTACGCCAGCATCGTACATCTTGTCGACTGTGTTTCGGAAGTCGCTTTTCAGCGAGAAGTGTTTGTCGGCAGCTATGTAGTTGGCGATGTTGATTGTTGTCTGCTTGTCGGCGGTTACCGTACTGTTGAGCAATGCACGATACGACTCGTTGAGAGTCTGCAACGTCACATCGCCGACACCGAGCGATGCAAGTATCTCTTTCTGCGTGTCGCCGTCGGCACCATTCGCCAGCATACCCATCAGATAGGATACGCTAAGCGGCGATATAACTTTGCTCTGCATGTCAATCTGAGTCTTGAACAGATTGACGGCGAACTCATTACCCTTGTTGATAGTGGCACGTTGGTCGTTTGAGAGAATCAAGTATTTCGCATCGGTATCCATGTACGAATTGGGTTTTGTGGCGTTGTCCTCCTTTGCAATCTTGTTTGTTGAAGAGCAACTTGCCAGTGCCAGTGCTGACAAACCGGCAAGTGCTGCAGTCTTTATCTTTTTATTCATATCGTGTTTACTGTTATCCTTTTCTATTATTTACGTTATTCCTCCTCTGGGGTAATCAGCTTGTAGCCCTTGCCGTGGATGTTGATAATCTCAATCTGATCGTCGTCCTTGAGATGCTTGCGCAACTTGGTGATGTACACGTCCATTGAGCGAGCGTTGAAGTAATTGTCGTCAATCCATATTGTCTTCAGGGCGAAGTCGCGCTGCAGAATTTCGTTGGCATGGCTGCAGAGCAGGGCGAGCAGTTCGTTCTCCTTAGTGGTGAGCTTGGTCTGCTTGTCGCCGATGACGAGCAACTGTTTCTGTGTGTCGAATGTGAAGCGACCGATGTGGTACACCGAGCTCTCTTTGTTCTTCTTGCCACGAACACGGCGGAGGATAGCCTCAATACGGAATACCAACTCTTCCATTGAGAACGGCTTGGTGATGTAGTCGTCGGCACCGATCTTGAAGCCTTCGAGGATGTCCTCTTTCATTGTCTTCGCTGTGAGGAAGATGATAGGCACTTCGGTGTTTGCCTGGCGAATCTCCTGAGCAAGGGTGAAGCCGTCCTTCTTGGGCATCATCACGTCAAGAACACAGATGTCGTATTTTGTCTTCATAAAAGCCTTGTAGCCAGCATCGCCGTCGGGGCATAAGTCGGCTGCGTAACCCTTTGCCTGCAAGTATTCGCGAAGCAACATACCAAGGTTCTCATCGTCTTCACAAAGTAAGATTTTCAAATTGTCTTCCATAATCGTATTGTATTATTTAATTGTTTTTATTCTGTTATTTATATTCTAATTGCGCACCTTGCGTGTTGAGCCGTCAGCGTAGCGCACGATGGTGATGCCCTTTGCAGGAGCGTTGAGGCGCTGTCCGTCGAGCGAGTAGTAGCCGGTAACGACGTTTGCACCTTCGCTGTCTACCTGCTTGATGCCAGTCTCGCCAACATCTACGCGGCATTTTGCTGCATTCTCGATAGTCGCCTTTATCTTGTCGCCATTAGTAACCTTCTTGATGATCAGAGCGCAGACGTTCAGCTTCGATTTGTCCTGAATCAGCTTGTGCTGCGAAATGTTCTCGAAAGTTACTTTGTGAGTCTGCATCGTGCCTACGGTATAAGGACGAGTCAGCGAACCCTCTACGCCATACTGCACGCCTCTGCTGTCGATGGCAACCTGGTTGAACTCCAGTCCGTATAGGGTAGATTCGTTGCCTTTGAATCTGTCATATTCAGGTAATGTCTGGTCGTCCCATTCACCTACACGGTTAGCTTGTCCCCAATTATCGTTCTTCAGTCCATCGGCTGTGAGCACGTATGCCACATCATATTCGGTGCCCTCTTCCACATCCAGACAAGGCAGTACATTAGCTGTTACGTTGATGTCCTTTCCGTCGTATGCAGCTTTCACGCTGATGTCGAAAGATGCAGTCTTGTCCAACTCGTATTTGAAGTTGCTTTGACCGTCATGGGTGTTTACCTTTTCGTCTCTTGCGCACATGATGAGTGGACGGTTCGTATTACTCCATGTTGAAGACAATATGCTGCTATATGCATTTGTTGCAAGAGCGTCGCCATCGTGAATTGAAATGCCTATGAAGTCGTCCGGATAGAGTCGTTCCAGCGACTCCATGATGGCAATGCCGCGTGGGCAATACTGGCACCACAATCCGGTTACGTCCTCGAACACCACACGTTTCTTGGCTGCTTGCAGCACAGTCCAACGCTCTATGTACGTATAGGCTATGCTTGTCTCATTAGGATGTCCGTCCACCTCTGTCACGTTGAAGATGACATCGCTCTTGCCAAGTTTTGTGCCTGGCTTAATCGGAATCAACACCTGCTGCGTGTTGTCGAACGGTGTATCGAAGTCGATGGTCTGCGGCTCGCTTGACTCCTGTGTGTCGAAGTCGTAGAGCGTGTATGTAATCTGCTTCACCGGATTCGTTCCGTAGTTGACGAGATTTATCGGTGCGTTTACGAACTCGTCGTTCGGACTTACTGTCACCTTGCCTGCTGTCATCGGCGCTACATTGTATGAGTCTGCCTTTGCTGTGAGCGTTGCTCCCGTCAGCATGACGAGCAGTAGAGATAGAATGTGTAGTAGGTTTTTCTTCATAGCTGTGAATTTTAAGTGTTTATGTTTAAGTGATTAATCCTTTCTTATTGATCCTTTCTTTTTATTATTGGCATATTTAATCTTTTATTATCGGCAGTTTTATGGTGAACTTCGTTCCCTTGCCGTATTCGCTCTCGATAGAGATGTCGCCTTCGTGGAGCATCACTATTTTCTTCACGTAAGCCAGTCCTAATCCGAAGCCCTTCACATCGTGTACGTTGCCGGTATGAACGCGGTAGAACTTGTCGAACACCTTGCGGAAGTTGTCCTTCTTTATGCCTAAGCCGGTGTCGCGCACCGAGAAGTAGAGGTGGTCGTTGTCGTTCCAAGTGCGTAGGTATATGTCTACCGGCTGGTCGGGCTTGCGATACTTCACGGCGTTGTCCAACAGGTTGTTGAGCACGTTCTGGAAGTGTACCTCATCGACATACAATGTCGAGTCGATGGCCTCAATCTCTGTGTAGATCTTTCCGCCGGTATGCTCTACGCGTAGCGAGAATGAGTTGGATATATTCTCCACCATCTCGTTCAGGTCGAGCTTCTTCTTCTTGAACACCGCCTTCTTGCGGTCGAACATCGACATCTGCAGCACCTTCTCTACAAGGAAGCGCAGTCGTTTCGACTCGTCGAAGATCACCTGTCCCAAGTGCTTCGTCATAGCCGGACTCTTCGTTACCGACTCGTCGTTCATCATCTGTGCAGCGAGCGAGATGCTGGCTATAGGTGTCTTCAGCTCGTGGGTCATATTGTTGATGAAGTCGTTCTTTATCTCGGTGTAGCGTTTCTGTCTGAAGATCACTACAATGGTGAAGATGAACGTCACGAGCAGCACGAGCGTGAAGGCTACCGACGGTATCATAAATCTTACTGACGAGAAGATGTACGAACCCATGTCGGGGAAGTGGATGCGCACTACGCCCATCTTCGACTGTGGGTCGTTGCGGAACAGCACCTGCGAATAGGTGAACTCCTCGCCCTCTTCTGTGTAGTCGGGACAACGATACACCTCGCGTCCGTCTTGTGTGCTGACGGTGAAGTGATATGGTATGTTCACTCCGTTGTTCATCAGCTCGGCTTTTAGGTCTTGATCGAGCAGCTTGAAGTTGATGCGCTCCTTAAGCGGACGTTCCGAGGCGGAGTAGAGTATTGAGTAGACCACTTCGTCGAGCAACGCCTTCTGATAGATATAGCGGTTCTTCACAATCTCTTGCAGCGACTTTGAGGCTTCGCTGAGCGAGTTCTTGTCCGTGTTCAGAATCATTCCCTTCGGCATCTGCGACGGCTTTATCGTAATAGTCTTCAGCTCGAACGATGAATATACCGTGCCGTCCTTTCCTGCAACGCTGTATTGGTGCGACTGCTGTATGCTTCCGTCCAACTGTCCTGAGCGTGTGCCGATGGAGTCTTTGCGGAAAGCGCGTCGCTCTGTCTCGTTCACGTCTTTCTCAAGATAGCGCAGAGTCTCGTTGAGTTCCAGGTTGCGTGATGCCTGATACAAGGCGCGGTTGACCGACTCGTCAAACTGCTCCTTCTTCATGTCCACCATCGCTTGGATGTATTTTAGCTGAAGGAATAGCAAACCAAGGAAAGAAAATCCCATAATGATTGCTATTGTCCATATCGTTTTCTTCTTCATAATTTAAAATCTTACATCTGCAAAGATAGAAATCTTAGTTGATACTAATGTTGAAATAGTTAATAAAAAACGAAAGATTCGCAATTATTAACCAAATTAAGCGGTTATAATTGCGAATCTTTAATTATACGTATTGTATATGTCTGCTTACTGTCTTGAACTGATAAAGCCTTCGAGGTTTTCGTATTTGCGCTTCATCAGTCGGTTGTAGACGTTGCGCAGCCACAATCGGTGGGTAGCAATAAAGCCTAATCCGATGAGTAGCATTGTAACGTAAGCGACGTTCTCTGAGAATATTGACTGTAGTACATTAACAAGAATGTTTGGCACGATGAACACGATAGCCACTAATACTAATTGTATGTAGTTGGTCTTCAGACCTGCCTTGTCAGTCATCTTAGTGTTCAGCGGAACTGTTATCTTGTTATATACAGCCGTCTGAAAGGCGATGAAGTACTGGAAACCCATTGTGAATATCAAGTAGCTCACGAGCATCAGCAGCGACCACTTGCCGCTTATCACTGCAGGCAGCATAAGCAGGAACGGCGCAATCAGTAGCAGAGAGTAGAACACATACTTTGCCTTGAGCAGTGAGAGGATGTTCTCGCGGTGTGTCAGCATACAGTCGATGTAGTTGCCCTCGTAGCTCATCAGTCCGAGCAGGTTCATTGTGCCGAATATCATAAACGCATACAGTCCCCAAAAGTTTGTCATGCCGCTTGAGTCGTACACGTCCGACAAAACAATAAACGCGCAGATCATAGCCATAGTGAAGAAGCCCGATTTCAAAGATTTCTTCGGAGTGGCGTTTCTAAGGAGCAGCTTTATCTCGAGTTGCATGAAGAGTCCTATCTCGCCATACTTCTCGAAGAAGGCAAACCGGTTCACCTTCTTCACACTCTTCTTCACCTCTGTGCGCATCAACTCGCGCTCTATACTTACGTATTGCAGTCGGCGGTTGACAGCAGTAATGCCTACAAGCACCACGGTTGCAATAAAGATAGGTAGCACGTTGTGCTTGTCGAGCATCGTACCGACGGTGGAGTAGAGGTTGCAGAACTGATTCCAGCCTGCGTTGCTGCCAACGTATAGTGGCATCGCCTCTATACCATATATAATAATAGGTAGTATCCACCATATTACCGAGCGGTTGATGAGCGTGCGTGCTATCGCGTACCACTGACTGTTGATGAGGATGAGCACCAGGCAGAGCAGCATTGTCAGCGTAGCTGTTACCATGCCGTAGCTGAACACTATCGACATCAATGCGTAGGGCAGGAAGAATGCAAACCAGACAAAGTTGCTTTTGCTGATGAGCGAGCTGTATATGAAGGCGTCGATGCATGTGTATCGTGGCAATGGTAGTAGTATGTAGGGCTTGATAATGTGTGCAGGTGTCTGCTGCATCGTAAACCTCATGTTGAAGTCGACAAGTAGCAGAAACGGTATGCCTATGCACAGATTTTCGGTTGCCGTTGCAGTGATGTCGCTATTTACAATGAGTGATAAGCCAACCGCCAGTCCCATAAGGTAGATGACGATAATGAGGATAGAGAATAAAATGAAAAACTTGGCAAACTTGTTTTCCTTTGCGCTCAGACTGCGGTCGTCGGCAAGCCTACGATGCCGCAACAGCAGTCTGATAAGTTCAAATTTAGGGATGGTGCATTTCATGTTGTATTTGTCTGAAGCCAAGTCGTCGACCTTAAAATCTTATCTAAGGTCGATAACTTCAGCTGTGGGATAATCCTTTGAGTTGAATGTGAAGATTGCGTTAGAGAGGCTCTTCGGCGAGAAGTTGCTCACAGTGATGGTGCTCCACTTTCCCTTGTGCTTCATCTTTACCTTTGATGGCACACCTGTCTTACGATTGATGGTGATGTACATCTCCGCGATGCTTTTGTTTTTGTTCTGTGCCACGAGATGCACTTCGTCGTTTGCGCCAGAGGTTGTAGCCGACATCTTGTAGCCTGTCTTGTACATTGTGATGAACGAGTAGGGGTTCATCATCTGCTGTTGAGCCTGTGTAGGCGTACTTACGTTCACCTCGTTGTTCTTCTTCATGTACGTCCACTGCGTCTTGCCGTTGTACCATACTGTCATTTGCGATGTGCGAGCGTTGAACTTGTTGCCCTTAATGGCTATGGTGCCCGACACGGTTCCGGTTGAAGCATTGCTCATTGTGAACGAAGCACTTGCTCCGCCCGCTCTGCCTATTACTTTTGCCGTGCGGTCCAGTATCTTTCGTGCTGCGGCATCGTTCTTCTGTGCTGCGCTTGTGCTTACACCAAGCCAAGCCATGCACATTGTAATGATAATTCCTAAAAACAAACGTCTCATAATTCTACTATGTGTTTTGTTATTTATATCCAGTTTCTTATTAACCTCTCAGTTGGTTCATGATAGCTGTCAGCTGGCCCTCGTCAGCGATGAGTACATCGCGCGGCTTACTGCCGTGTGCTGCGCCCACGATGCCTGCCTTCTCAAGCTGATCCATGAGTCGTCCGGCACGGTTGTAGCCGATAGAGAAGCGACGCTGTATCATACTCGTACTGCCTTGCTGACTGACGATAACGGAGCGTGCTGCCTCCTCGAAGAATGGGTCGAGACTGCCCATGTCCGCACCGCTGGCGTTGCCACCGCCCTCCGAGTCGTCGCCCTTCGGTTCTGGCAGTTCCATAGGATGTGTCGGACCCGACTGATGTTCGATGAATTCGTTAATCTCGCCGATTTCTTTCGTGCTGATGAATGCACACTGCACACGTGTCGGCTCGTTGCCGTTGAGGTAGAGCATATCGCCCATACCGATTAGCTGGTTAGCACCCGGACGGTCGAGGATGATGCGCGAGTCCATCATCGAGCTTACCTTGAAGGCGATACGTCCAGGGAAGTTCGCCTTGATGTTACCAGTGATGATTGATGTGGTAGGACGCTGTGTGGCAATAATCATATGTATGCCGACAGCACGTGCCAGCTGAGCGATACGTGCTATAGGCATTTCCACCTCCTTGCCGGCTGTCATGATAAGGTCGCCGAACTCGTCGATGATAACCACTATGTACGGCATGAACTCGTGACCGTGTTCCGGGTTTAGACGGCGATGCAGGAACTTGTCGTTGTATTCCTTCAAGTTGCGTGCGCCTGCCAACTTCAGCAAGTCGTAGCGGTGGTCCATAAGCGTACACAGACTCTTCAGCGTGCGTACCACCTTTGTCACATCGGTGATGATTGGCTCGTCGTCGTCGTCCACCTGTGCCATGAAGTGGTCAGCGATAGGCGAGTAGACACTGAACTCCACCTTCTTCGGGTCGATGAGCACGAGCTTCAGTTCGTTAGGGTGCTTCTTGTAGAGCAGCGAAGTGATGATGACGTTCAGACCTACCGACTTACCCTGACCCGTAGCACCGGCTACGAGCAGATGTGGAATCTTCGTAAGGTCTGCCATGAACACCTCGTTGGTGATGGTCTTTCCGAGCACGATAGGCAAGTCGTACTTCGTCTCCTGAAACTTCTTCGAGTTCAGAATACTCTCCATCGATACATTATGGCGCTTTTTGTTCGGCACCTCAATACCGATAGTGCCCTTGCCCGGGATTGGTGCAATGATACGCACGCCGAGAGCCGAAAGGCGTAGCGCGATGTCGTCTTCGAGATTGCGTATCTTTGTGATGCGAATGCCCTCTGCCGGCGTAATCTCGTAGAGCGTGATAGTCGGACCAACTGTAGCTTTTATCTCGCGTATCTCGATGCCGAAACTCTTGAGCACCTTGATAATCTCTTCGTTATACGCCTTGATTTCATCCATATCGATGTATGGCTTGCCGTCGTTCTCGTCTTTGGTGAGCAGGCTAAGTGTCGGGTACTTGTATCGTGTGAATGGTTCAAGCGGATTAATCGGCGTATTGATAGCCTCGTCGGTGAGTTGTTCGCCCTTCGCCTTTTCGTCTTTACCCACCTCTACGGTCAGTTTTTCGCCATCCGTTTTGATTGGGGTAGGGGTGGGAGTAGCGGTTATTATCGGTTCGGCTGTAGCCTTGTTCGGTTTCTTTGTTCCGAGGTTAGAGAATTCGGTGAGGTCTATAACCGGTGTTGGTTCGCTCTCTTTTCCCGTTTCTTTAGCAGAGTTTGTTGTCTTATCATCTTCCGTGCTTAACTTGGTGTGGCTATCCTCAATGCCCGTTGTGTCGCTGTCGGTGTTCGACAGTTTGTCCGTTACAATCTCCGAAGCCTTACCCGTGAAGCTCTTTATGGGATTGAACATACGGCGCACCCATGTAATGGTCTGCTTGCTGACGAATGTGAGCAACGCTATCGCCGTGAAGAATAAGACAGCAGTTAGTCCCGGAGGTCCAATCACATTTTCGGTGAAGTCGACGCAGACAGATCCGTGGTAGCCACCAGGGTTGAAAATAGCCTCTGGCATGAGTGGTGCGAGTACTTTAGCAAGGAACACCGACAACCATATCATGGCTATCCCCAGTCCGAAGAACCACTTCCAAATGTTCAGCACATATATCTGCATCATCTTTATGCCCGAAACAAGCAAGAAGCAAGGCACGAAGAATGCTGCGTAACCAAAGTTTTTAGTAACGAGGGTGTAGGATAATATAGCTCCCATCGAACCACAATAGTTCTTAAACACCTTGCCTTGATTGAGCCATTCGCCAGGGCGTGTGTGTTCGAGCAGACTTTGGTCTTCAGCTCCCGTATTTATGTAAGAGAACAATGCCACGAAGGTATAGACAGCGAACAGTGCTATTACCATGCCCAACAGGAAGTCGGTACGCTCACTTTTGAGAATACTTTGCAGTCCTATTGCTTCTTTAAAATTAGAGGCTTTGCGCTCCGTCTTTTTCTTTGCCATATATTTTGTTTGAAATTGTGTTCATATATTAGGAGGTATGGGCATCCTGCCCATACCACGCACCCACGCAGTAGGAGGTATGGGCATCTTGCCCATACCACGCACCCCACGCAGTAGGAGATATAGGCATCCTGCCCATACCACGCACCCCACACCGTAGGAGGTATAGGCATCCTGCCTAAATTGTTTACAAAATTAGTGGAAAAAAGTTGGAAACGACCATAAATTCGCAACTTTTTTCTAATTTTGCAAAATCTTTCCACATCAAGATGAAAACAATATACAATAAATTTGATAAAAGCATTATAAATTCTCTGCCATTGGTCGATTTTCAGGGTCGGATAACAGTGGTACTCAACGAGTCAGAAGCCGACCGCGCTGTCGACTATCTTCTCACGTGCGACGTGTTGGGGGTCGACACCGAGACGCGCCCTGCATTCCGTCGTGGACAGAACCATAAGGTTGCGCTATTGCAAGTTGCCACCCACGACCAATGCTTTCTGTTCCGTCTCAACCACATCGGTTTGCCCGATTCGCTCGTGCGCTTGCTCAGCAACAAACTCGTGCCAATGATTGGTCTCTCGTGGCACGACGACCTGCTCTCGCTCCATCGCCGTCGCGAGTTCGAACCGGGTTGGTTCATCGACATCCAGGACATCATCGGCAATATCGGTGTCGAGGATAAAAGCCTGCAAAAACTCTACGCCAACCTCTTCGGCGAGAAAATCAGCAAACGACAGCGCCTCACCAATTGGGAGGCGGACGTGCTTACCGACAAGCAGAAGGAGTATGCCGCTATCGACGCATGGGCGTGCATAAAGCTCTACAACGAGATAATGCAACTGATGGCTACCCACGACTACGAACTGAAGATAGTCGAAGAAGAATAAAACTACGCACCCCACCAGGGGGTGCAGTGGTCCCCACTGCACCAACCAAATAGATATTAATAGATGGTATGGGCAGGATGCCCATACCTCCTAAGTATTAGAATATGTACAAAACACTATATTTAAAGAAAGGTAAGGAGGAAAGTCTCAAACGTTTCCATCCTTGGATATTCTCCGGTGCCGTAGCCCAGATTGAAGAAGGCGTAGAAGAAGGCGAAATCGTGCGCGTATTCACCTCGCAAGGCGACTTCATCGCTGTCGGCATGTATCAGATTGGTTCTATCGCAGTGCGCGTGTTGTCTTTCCGCGATGTCGAGATAGATGGCGAGTTCTGGTTCTCGCGCCTGCAGTCTGCTTGGCAGATGCGCCAGGCTATCGGACTCATCGGCAGAGAGAACAACAACACGTTCCGCCTTGTGCACGGCGAGGGCGACAACCTCCCCGGTCTCGTCATCGACTGCTATGGCGACACCGCAGTCATGCAAGCACACAGCGTTGGTATGCACCTCGTTCGCCATGAGATATGCGAGGCTCTTGTGAGAGCTTCCGAAGGCGAGATAAAGAACGTCTACTACAAGAGCGAGACAACGCTCCCGTTTAAGGCAGACGTAGAGCACGAGAACGGCTTCATCTACGGCTCGATGGGCAGCGACGTGGCTATGGAGAACGGATTGAACTTCCACATCGACTGGCTGAAAGGACAGAAGACCGGCTTCTTCGTCGACCAGCGCGAGAACCGCCACCTGCTCGAGACTTACTCGAAGGGTCGCTCCGTCCTCAACATGTTCTGCTACACGGGCGGCTTCTCCGTTTACGCCATGCGTGGCGGTGCAAAACTCGTCCACTCTGTCGACAGCAGCGCAAAGGCCATCGAGCTCACCAACAGAAACATCGCCCTCAACTTCCCCGGCGACGAACGTCACGCTGCCTTCTGCGAGGATGCCTTCAAGTTCCTCGATGCCAACGACAAGACCTATGATCTTATCGTGCTCGACCCCCCCGCGTTCGCCAAGCACCGCGCAGCCTTGCGCAACGCCCTCAAAGGCTACACACGCCTCAACGTCAAAGGATTACAGCGCATCAAGCCCGGTGGCATCCTCTTCACCTTCAGCTGCTCGCAGATAGTCACAAAGGAGAACTTCCGCAACGCTGTCTTCACAGCTGCAGTGCAGGCCAACCGCAAAGTGCGCATCTTGCATCAAATCCACCAGCCTGCCGATCACCCGATAAACATCTACCACCCAGAGGGCGAATACCTCAAGGGATTAGTCCTTTACGTCGAATAACAGTAGGAGGGTATGGCATCCTTGCCATACCCACGCACCCCACAGGGGGCACTTGTAGGGGGTGCACTTGTCTCAAGTGCACCAACCAAGCAAGAACTGCACCAACCAATAAGTGTACAAACCAACCTCTGTTGGTGCACTTGAGACAAGTGCACCCCCTAAGGAACCGCACCCCACTTAGGAGGTATGGGCATCCCTGCCCATACCACGCACCCAAGTTGTTTACAAAAGTGGTATGGGCATCCCATACCCATACCTCCTACCCACACAACAAATGGAAAAAAACTCTCCAACAATCAGCACATTCGTCAACCAAGTACGACACTTCGCCCACCACCACCAATTATTCACCCCCCGTGGCAAGTACATCATTGCCCTCTCCGGCGGTGCCGACAGCGTGTCGCTGCTCCTCGTGCTGAAACACTTAGAGTCCGAGTTAGGCATAACCCTCGAAGCCGCCCACTGCAACTTCCATCTGCGTGGCGACGAGTCCCTGCGTGACGAGCAATTCTGCCAGCAACTATGCCGTCGCCTCCACGTACCCCTCCACCTCGTCCACTTCGACACGCACGCCTATGCCGACCTGCATCATGTCAGCATCGAGATGGCAGCACGCGACCTGCGCTACGCCTATTTCGAGCAACTCCGCCGCGACATCCACGCCCACGACATCTGCGTCGCCCACCATCGCGACGACAGCGTCGAGACCCTCCTCCTCAACCTCGTACGTGGCACAGGCCTGCGCGGACTGCGAGGCATACAACCGCGCAACGCCCACATCATCCGTCCCCTCCTTTCCCACAGCCGCCAGCAGATAGAGCAGTACCTCGACGCCCTCGGCGAGAGCTACGTCACCGATTCAACCAACCTCCATAACGACGTGAAGCGCAATAAGATACGCCTGAACGTTATACCATTACTGCGCGAGCTAAATCCAAGTGTGAGCCAATCCATCTTCGAGACATCGCTGCGCGTCACCGAAGCCCTTAAAATCTTCGACGACGCCATACAGCACGCCATCGCCGATGTCACCACCCCTCCAAGGGGGTGCACTTGTCTCAAGTGCACCAACCAACCAGTCGAGAAGTCCCCCAACCAACCAGTCGAGAAGTGCCCCAACCAAGCAGTCGAGAAGTGCCCCAACCAACCTCTGTTGGTGCACTTGAGACAAGTGCACCCCCTAAGCAACTGCCCCAACCAACCAGTAGAGAACTGCACCACCCCTCAAACTCAAAACCCCCAACTCACCATCTCCGTCGACCGACTGAAGCAACAGCCCTCTCCCGAGTACACCCTCCACGAAATACTCAGCCCCCGAGGCTTCACCTCAGCACAAATCGAGCAGATATACACCTCGCTCGACACCAACCCCACAGGCAAAATTATCACCTCCTGCACACACGAACTCGCCTTCGACCGCAGCACCCTCATCCTCCAACCCAAAACACCCACACCCCTTGTCCGCCCTATGCACATACCCGAAACCGGCACATACGTGCTTAGCGACAACCTGAAGCTGAAGGTGGAGACCGAAGAATGTGGCGACCGCTACGAACCCTGCCGCACAGCCGACTGCGCCTCCCTCGACGCATCCGACATCAAGTTCCCCCTAACCCTGCGCCACATACAGCCCGGCGACCGCTTCGTCCCCTTCGGCATGACCGGCACAAAGCTCGTCAGCGACTACCTCACCGACCGCAAGAAGAACATCTTTGAGAAACGAGCACAACTCGTCCTCACCGATGCCCAACAGCGCATACTCTGGCTCGTCGGCGAACGCACCGACAACCGCTTCCGCATCACCCCCAACACCCAACAAGCCCTCCGCCTCACTCTTCAATAGGAGGTATGGGCATCCCTGCCCATACCACGCACCCCACTTAGGAGGTATGGGCATCCTTGCCCATACCACGCACCCACATAAAAAGAAGTGCACCAACCAAGCCAACCATGTTGCCGTAGCGTGGCAATCAAGTTGTTGTAGCGTGGCAATCAAGTTCTCCCAGAGGGTGCACTTGTAGGGGGTGCACTTGTCTCAAGTGCACCAACCAAGTAATCGTGCACCAACCTGTAGACAAGTGTACCTCATAAGCAACTGCACCAACTAACCTCTGTTGGTGCACTTGAGACAAGTGCACCCCCTAAGCAACTGCACCAACCAACCCACCCAAAATCTCACAGCATAGCTGGCAGATAACCTGGTAGATATCCCCATCTAAGAAATATCTACCAGCCTTTATTATCTTGATAATAAGTGCAGTACGCCGTTTCTGGGAGATATGGTAGATTTTTATCCCAACTGACTTATAATTCGAAAATTTTATCTAAATTTGCATCAAAATCAAATAAGCATAACAATGGAATCATCTATATATAGTTTTTCACTTTGTATCGCGCTGCCGTTGATGTTATTCTTCGGCTTTTATTTTTTGTTTGCCAAGACACCAGAAAAGAAAATTTTCGAGAATTATCTTCGCTCCCGGCGGATGATGGGTGTCGCACTGCTGTTGCTTGCCACCAATTATTCGGTACATTTCTTTTTGGGAATAAGGTTCGAAAATGTCAATTCTGCCATATTGATGAATCTGTCCACCTACTTTTTGTGCTACTATCTGTTCAGCTCAGCAATGATAACACTGCTCGACCGTTTCTACATAACGCGCAAAAGGTCATGGACACACATCATTCTATGGGTTATCTTCTCAATCCTTTCCGGAGTCGTATTATTACTGCTGCCGGGTGGCACCATGCAAAAGATTGGATTGCTGGTTTTGGCTGCATGGCTGGTGATCTACGGACTTGTGCTTGCTCGAAGAGTCATTGTTGCATACCGCAGAGCCGTCAGGATTTTTGATGACACGCATGCAGATGATATAGGCGCATATATCGAATGGCTTTCCATATTCACTTATTGGGCACTTATCTTCGGTGTCGGATGCGGATTGCTGACATTTCTGCCAGACGAATATGTTTTTATCTGGATTTTGTCGTCAATACCGTTCTACAGCTATCTTTTCTACAGCTATCAGAACTACCTGCTATTCTATGAACAGGTAGAAAATGCTTTTGAGCAAGATATACAGTCTGAAGAAAAACTTCTGACAGATACGGAAACAGAACCTGAAATGGTTTCTTGGGAAGAAGTTCCTGTGTCCTATACAGAAATTATAGAGAAAGTGGACAACTGGATAAAGGCAGACGGCTATGTTCAGCAGGGACTTACCATAAAAGAACTGTCCAAAATACTTTATACGAACCGTACTTATCTTTCCGCCTATATCAAGACTACGTATAAAATGACATTCCGCGAATGGATAACTGGTCTTCGGTTGGAGTATGCGAAAAACATACTGAAAGAGCATCCGAAAATTAATATACAGAAGTTGGCTGAGTCTTCCGGTTTTCTTTCTCGCAGTAACTTTATCAAATCATTTACCGAGAAGGAAGGATGTACGCCTGCCAAATGGAAAAAAGCAAATCTGGAATAATTTGTGTGGTAAAAAGCCGATGAAAAAGGTCTCAGAA
>ERZ1034973.622-NODE-622-length-23831-cov-22.493565_pt1 | contig 23831 bp, 23 predicted proteins | sample MGYA00520686_ERZ1034973 | MGnify/ENA primary metagenome ERZ1034973 (study PRJEB33766, sample SAMN09781775) | gut metagenome | biome: gut microbiome | host: Homo sapiens | place: Madagascar | study: EMG produced TPA metagenomics assembly of the PRJNA485056 data...
GCGAGAAATGCTTTGAGTACAGTTGGTAGTGCTATTACGTCAGGTATGAAATTGGGAAGATCGGTTGGCGATACGACACCTTACAATACCACTTCTAATTCTGAATATTCGCCTTACGTTTCTAGAAGTTTATCTCCTGAAGTAGCTAGTGTGACAGCATATAGTAGTAGAGCTATCTCACCATATGCAACTAGGGACGCTATTGCAAGTCAAGCGATAAGCAATGCAGTTTATAACTACAACACAACCACTAAAGGAATTAAACCAAACAACAATCATTTAAATACACAATCAAACGAGCAACAGAATAGACCTATTGAAATTAATTTAAACATTGGAACGTTTGAAAACAATAGAAGTCAAGATGTTCAGCAGTTAATGAAAGAAATTTCTTACTATATGAACCAACAACAAAAATTTTAATTAGAACCCTTTACAGGGTTCTTTTTAATTTATATGAAAAAGAGGTGAAAGTATATAATGAAAAACTATTTAATTTTCAATGGTGTGAATACATTAACAGATTTAAATTTACACATTGATGAATTACCGATTATTGGATCGTTTGAAGAAAGTAAAGATTTAATTGAAGTAACTGGTAGGGATGGATTTTTAACTCATAATTATAATTCAAGAAAATATCAGACAATCGACATTAAAATTTCGGCCAGAAACACAAATAACATTAATCAGATCAAAAAGTTATTTAGTGGAAGTGGCAAATTAATTCTATCTAATAATGAGGAACGATATTATCAAGCGACAGTCATAAACAAGATAGATTTTGAACGATTGTTAATGTACTATAATGAATTTGTCGTTACATTTGCTATTCAACCTTTTTCATATGAATTAACAAATAATGAAGTTAATATTATCGCTACTCAACAATTCAATAATCCGACTAATACATCATGTCAGCCGATCATTAAAATCTATAAACGAAATGGAACAAATGGAGCAGGTAATGTTTATATTGGAAATGAAACCATTCAAATTAAAGCAATTGATGAGTATGTGGAACTAGATTTTACTTTACAAGAGGCATATACAGTTAAAGACAGTGTTGTTAAAAGTTGCAATTCAAATGTTTTATGTGACTATGACGAAATAGAACCAGGTGATACACGAATTTCTTTTGATGGAAACATTTCCAAACTTGTAATATTACCTAATTTTAGATGGTTATAGGGAGGAAGAAATGTGGCTAAGAAATTAATTCGTTTATATGAACAAGACACGACAGATTTTTCAAATAATGGTTTGAAAATTTTAAATCCAACGTCAGCTAAAATTACACGTAATTTAATTGAATATACATATCAACTTGAACTGACACACCTTTTAGATGAAAAAGGTATGATGTTAACAGAAGAAAGAATTTTGGGCTACAATGGTCAATATTTTAGAATTTCATCAATTAGACGAAATTTAAAAGAAGTTAGCATTATTGCAAAACATATCTTTTTCGACTTAAATAAAAACTTTATTGAAGATATTAACATTAAAAATAAAACAGGTAGTATGGCTCTATCACATATTTTAGGTGGAACATCTTACCCACATTCATTTTCAGCAACATCTGATATTGATACGGTAGCTAGTTCACGTCTAGTTAGAAAGAATGTTGTTTCTGCTCTAATTGGAGATACTGATAATAGCTTTATCAATAGATGGGGTGGAGAATTAGATATTGATGGTTTCACTTTTAAGTTAAATGAACAGATCGGTAAAGATGATGGTTATACGATTCAATATGGTAAAAACTTAACTGGACTAGACTTACAATTAAACATGTTAGAAGTTGTTACACGTATTCGTCCAGTCGGATTTGACGGGATTGAAATTGATGGATTATATGTAGACTCACCATATATTGATAACTATGCGCTTCCAATTATCAAAGAGATCAAATATGAAAATGTTAAATGGAAAGGTTCTCCAAACTATGAAGAACGTGAAGATGATGATTCATATATTTATGATAATTTGGCAGAAGCACAGGCTAAATTAATTGAATTGGCAACTAATGAATTTGTTGTTAATGAAATAGATTTACCAAAAACAACAATCAATATTGAATTCATTGAATTATCAAAAACCGAAGAATATAAACATTTAAAATTCTTACAGAACATTAATATTGGTGACACTGTTCATATTTACCACAAACCATTAGATATTAATTTAAAATCACGTTGTATCGAATATGTTTATGATTGTATTTTAAATAAATATGAAACAATCACGCTTGGATCATATACAAAAAACTTTTTCACTAAAACACAAAATACAAATACTACACTTGATAGTGGAAATTTAGACGTTAAATTTTCTGGAATGGTTAACGACATTCTACAACAGACACAAAAACATTTAAACGATTCTATCACGCAAGCTATGGGTGGTTATGTATATAAAACAAACAATGCATTATATATTATGGACACTGATGATATTAGTACAGCTCAAAATATCTGGACTTGGAACCGAAATGGAATGGCATTTAGCTCGAACGGTGTAAACGGCCCTTATACAACAGGGATCACGATGGATGGTCATATTGTGGGTTCTATGATTAGTGCTAATAGTATTACAGGTGAACAAATTCAGGCTAACTCAATCAAAACAGCGAATTTAGAATTATCTGTACAGAAAAAAATACAAGATGCAACCAATGAAGAAACAGTTAAAGCATTAATCAAAGCAGATTTAGACGGATTTGAAAGTACATTATCAAAAGAATTCGTCACAGTTGAAAATGCAACAACTCAAATTCAACAAGCCACAGAAGTTGCAGTCAAAGAAGCGACTAAAAGCATTATTGATAATGCGGTAACAGAGTCTATGGGTGCTGTTAATGGACAATTAAACGATAAATTAAATCAATATACAGGCAACACATTATTACCTGCGATTGCCGAAAAAGCAGAAGAAGTATTACAAAATGCCGAAGATTATGTGGTAACTAAATTAGAGAGTTATGCAACTAAGCAAGAACTATCTAGCTCAATTTCTCAAACAAGAGAACAAATTGAATTATCTGTGTCTGAAAAATACACAACAAAAACTGAGAGTGCGACAATTATTACAGAAGCTATTGATGGCATTACAGTTGGAGCTATTAATAGAGCTTTAGGAACAGGCGAAAACAAAAGTTTTAAATTTAATGATGGAGCTAATGAAACGTGGTTGCCATACAAGTTTTCAAACGATATTTCTGATAAAGAAGTATATGTATCATTTAATTATACTTTAACTGGTACTGCTCAAAATGGATCACAAATTGAGTTTGCACCATCTTACTTAAAAAAGGCTAATAATCAAACTGTGTATCGTCCTAAACATATATTTTTCACAAGCAATAGATTACAAGATGTAAATATTGCCGATACAGTTTCATTTACTACAAAAGATTTTCAAGATATTTCACCCTCATCAACAAGTTATATTCGGTTTGTTGGGAATGGGTTTACTGGAACATTATCTGTCTCGGAAGTTCAAATTAAACAAGGTAATTCTAAAACATCGTGGTCACCTGCTCCAGAAGATGTTGATAATGATATTGTAAACGCAAAAAACGAGGCCATTATTTCCGCTAACAATACATTAATATCTACTATTGCAAATCATTATACAAAATCTGAAACTGACAGTAAAATCAGTGTAGTCAAAGATGAGATTAACTTAGGGGTATCTAATACCTATGAAACAAAAACCAATGTAGAAACGAAAGTCGCATCTACACTTAACTCTGCAAAGTCTTATTCTGACACAAAAAAAACAGAAGCTATTAATGCTGCTGCTACAGATGCTACTAATAAAGTTAATTCAGCTAAAACCGAATTAAATACAGCTATTGGTAAAAAAGCTAATGCTGTAGATGTATACACTAAATCAGAAGTTTACACAAAATCTCAAACCGATAGTGCAATCAATATCGCAAAAGACGCTATTAACTTAGGGGTATCTAATACCTATGAAACTAAAACCAATGTGGAAACTAAGGTATCATCTACCCTTAATTCTGCTAAATCATATGCAGACACTAAAAAGACAGAAGCTATTAATACTGCATCAACTGACGCTACCAATAAGGCAAATCAAGCCAAAACAGATGCCATTAATAGTGCTAATAATACTTTAACAACAACAATTGCCAATTACTACACTAAGGCACAAACGGACTCTCAAATTAATGTGGCCAAAAATGCCATTACTCAATCTGTGTCTAGTACCTATGAAACAAAGACAGAGGTAACGAATAAGATTAACGCTATCCAAGTAGGAGGAACTAATTTACTTCCTAATACAAAAACATTGAAAAGTGGTGTTTCATCAACGTCTTATATAACATCTGATACCTATTTAGGACTCAAAGTAATGCATTGCAAAAATACAGGTGGTACCTATATAGACGCTTATTACTTTAACTCAATTGTTGCCGTAGAACCAAACACAGAGTATACACTTAGTTTTTATGCAAAGGGTTCTGGAGCATTTAGTTCTTTCTTCTATCCAGGCAATGTTGTTTCGGGAAAACATTCTAACGGCACCACGACTACTTCAATTGACGGATATATAACGACAACAGTTACAAGTAGTTGGAAACGATATTGGATAACTTGGAAAACCTTATCTAATACAAGTGGATTAAAAAATGTCATTATTGGTAGAATTACTGCTGGCTCAGATATTTATATTTGTGGTGCTAAGTTTGAAAAGGGGAACAAAGCCAGTGAATGGTCTCCTGCTCCAGAGGATATAGAAACAACAGTGTCCACTATTGAACAACGTGTATCAACCGCAGAGTCTAAAATCACAGATACTGCAATCACTAACACTGTTAAACAGAACTTCTATACCAAAACTGAAACAGAAAATGCCATTACTTCAAAAGGGTATGCAACTCAATCTCAAGTTCAGCAAACAGCAGACAATATTCAGTTTAAGTTTACTCAAACTGGAGGATATAACCTTGTCAGAAATGGTAACCCTAAACCCAATAATTATAGCCACTGGTGGGTAAGCGGGAATGCTAACTGGTATCTAGGAAGTACGGCAGATATTGGTGTTCAAACTCTTGATACCAACGAAGCCTATGCAGGAAGTGCCACTTTCAAAGTTGAATCAGGGAAAACTTACTCGTTTAGTTGTTGGTTAATGGCTGAAACTAACACCAAAGGTACAGACGTTTATTTTATTGGTAGTGCAAATGATGACGGTGCTTACACTGAAGTTCATAACTTGTATACTAGCAGTAGCGGTGACCAAACATGGCATCAAGTTAAAGCATCATTTACAGTAGGTTCTAATATCAACTATGGTTTTATTCGCATCGATAATAATGGTCGTAAAGATACATCCAATGGTGCTTTCACTGTTGTTTTCTTCAGTGAAGTAATGTTGGTAAAAGGTCAAGATCATTTCCCGCAATGGAGTCCTAACCCTAATGAAGTATATGATGGAATTACAACCATTGACAAAAGTGGTATTAAAGTAAATGCTTCTAATATCAATGGATATACTAAAATGACCGCAAATGGGTTCTTTGTTAATAAAGACGGTAAAGACTTAGTCTCTGTAGATGGTTATGGTCTACGATTATTCGATGCCAAAATCCAATTAACGCATGCAAATGGGAATAAATACTTCTTGCTTGATGAAAATGGTATTGTCATGTATAATCCCGCCAACGGAACGCATCAATGGGGGAAAGTGGCAGCGATCAATAATAAATTTACGGTTGCTTCAAACGGTAATTCAAGTGGATTATCTTTAGGCCACCACGTTAATGAAAACTACGTTGAAGATATTTTATGCGATTCTAATGGTGTTGTTACTATTCAAAGACAGATGAATCACAATGGAGTTTTTTACAACAACTACGGTCAAATGTTCGTCCGTCAATCTGGACAAGGTGGTTGGGAGATTACAGGTCGTTCAGATTCGCAAGCTATTAAACCAGGTGGGGCCAATCAAGGGGCTATAGGTTCGGACACTCAATACATTAATCAGTCATGGATTGCAAACCGATACAATCCATCATCACTAGAAATCAAACATCTATCTCATTATGTAGATGATTTAGAATGCCTAAAATTAGTAAGCGAAGTTCAACCTGCCCGATATTTTTATAAAGAATACGATGAAGATGGTAATGATATTACGACATTTACAACAAAAACATCACAATTAGGATTGATATACGAGGATGTGCGTGAATGTTCGGGACGTGATCTACTCACAAATGAAGAGGATAAAGCAATCAATTCATATGGGATGGTTTCAGTATTGTGGGGAGCAGTTCGTAACTTAAATGAAAGATTAAACAAACTAGAATATGAAAATGCCTTATTGAACGATGAATTACAGAATTATAAACAGAAAGAAAACAATGACTAAGATAGCATTAGTCTTATGGGAAACATTGCTTTCTTATTTTGGATCATTGAAAGGGGTTATAAAAACATTGGAAGAAAACTTATTAAGCAGATTGTCTAGGTTAGAGGTTCAAATTGAGAACATTGAAAAATCTCTAGATGTGGTTCAGGCTGAAACGAAAGCAAATAATCAACTGTGCAATGAATTAAACAAAATGGTCATTGAGCTGAAAATCAGTAACGAAAACACGACAAAAATGATAGAGGAGGTTAAAGGTAGCAATAGTAAAGTGACATGGTTTTTCGTCACGACTATTGCTACCTTTTTAATTACTCAGATTTTAAATTTTATTTCTAAGTAAGAGATTAAAAATTTAAGGAGGAGAACGAATGGCAAAAAAAATATCCCAACTCACACAAGCTACCGAAGTTAAATCAGATGATGTAACGGTCATTGTACAGGATGGGGAAACGAAAAAATTACCATTAAACATGATGGTAACTAAGCAAGATATTGAAAATAAAAAAATTGCAGGACTCGCAAAATTAGATGAAATTGAAGCAACTTATGAGAACGACACTTATACACCAACGATCACAGTTAAAAATAAGTCGTCTGTCAAAACTGGTGAGGGTGATGAAGTAGATTATTCGGCAAATGTTATGGATGGACATGCTAAAAGTGCAATTTTAAGGGGGCAGACATTAAAAAACATTAATGATTATAGAATTAGCGTCGATAGCAACGTAACAATTGGGGCGGATGGAACGATTACAATAAATGCTAATGGAAAATATACCGAGGTGTTTTTGCCTACCTTAGAAAAACTGCCATCAACTAAGTATTGGGTAGGAATTAATGTTATTGAAAACACTTTGAATGGTGATTTCAATATTTGCGCTCCAACAGGAGACAACTGTATTTTTAATAGTTTCTTTTCTATCGCTCAAGGCTTTGTTGGAGTTAAAGAGCAGGTGCTTACCACAATGACAGATTTGTCATCAGCTATTTATACGTTCCGTAGTTATTTAAGCCGCACGGTCACTGAAGGTGTTATTAAATATAAAGTTATGGTGATTCCATACCAAGAAGGAATGGAAAACTGGGGTATTCCTTACTTTGCTGGTATGCAATCGGTTAAAATGCCTGTTTTAAAAACCTTTAATAATATAGTTGATTTTTCAAATGAAAAACTTGAATTTGAATATGGGGTTTATTTAGGACAAAAAGGTGATGGCACAGACCAAGTAAACAATAAAGGAGTGCCAAGTTCTTTTGTGTATACGCTTAATTATATCAATATATTAGATAGTAAAGATAAAATGAGGTTTTATGGCAACGACACTATAATTGATAGAATTGTTTGGTTTGATGAAAATAAAAATCAGGTAGGTTTGTTAGTAGGTGCTAACAACCGCACATTCAATATCCCAACAGGAGCAAAATATTTTAGATTTTTATTAAATGATAGTAGGTTTACCGAAGGCAAAGAACTGGCAAAAGATAATATCGGACATTATAACATTTATTATGGGGACGAGAGCCAAATATTCAACAATGAACCTCATAAATCAAACATTTTATCTGCTCCAAGTGATTTAGTGTTACGTGGAATTGGTGAGGTACAAGATGAACTTAACTGTTTAACTGGTGAAGTGACAGAGCGTATTGGTGAAGTAGTATTAGACGGAAGTGATAGTAGTATAGTATATCGACATCAAACAACAGATGAAAATACATTAAGATTTTTTATTGAATGTTTCGGATATAATACAAGTATCAATACCTCAGTTCCTTTTTTAACGGACTCTAATATACCTAAGAAAAATAATTATAGCATTGATGAGGAGTCGATTTTTAGTAATTGGGGAGGATTATTTATCCGTATTGCAAAAGAAAAACTAACAGAAAATAGTGTAGAAGGTTTTAAATTGTGGCTTTCCCAAAATCCAATTACCGTCCAATATCCACTTGCAACGGAGTCAGTTAAAACAGTTGATTTAATTCCTTCAGGTACTCATCCATCAACAACACCTTACTGTTGGAAAGATGGTCACATTCAATTATCGAGTTCAGGACTATTACCTAACTTAGAATACAGTGTAGTAACATCACGTGCAGGTCAAATCAATCAAAATGCTACTATGATCGTTAAAAATGACAAACGTATTTTCGATTTAGAAATTCTTTTAGCAGGTGGATTAGTAAATACAACTTATCAAGCCTTAATATTACAAAATCAAGTTGAAACAGGATTATCTAAAGTGTCATTAAGTTCAGAAACAGAACCAGATTACCTGTTATATCATATGATTATGAAATTAATTGAAGAAAAAGCATATAAATTAGATGATCTCACTGAAAAAGTGAGTGTTTTTTATTTATATGAAAAATTATCAGATGAACAATTTGAAACAATTTATTCTGCACTTTATCCATTTGTAGAAGATGAAATTGTTGAAGAACCTGTTGTAGAGGAATTGCCTGAAGTGGTAGAAGATGAGGTGATTATGTAATGGCAAGCAATATTTATAAAATGACATTAAATAAAATCAATTATGAAATTTCAATGGGGAACGATGTAGAAAAGTATCGTACAATCGTTAACAACTACTACCGTGTTAAGCAGATCACATTAGCAGAACGTGACAGTTTACTTGAATTAATTGATAATGCGTATGTAGTAGAAGAACCTAAAGAACCAGAAGTAACAGAAGTTAAAGAGGAAGAATAATCTTCCTCTTTTTTTTATTGAAAGGAGGATTTCATGGGAAGACCTACACAGAAATTTGTTACAGCCAATAAGGATCAATTAGAGAAAATTAGTGAAGAACACAAATATTTAATTGAAGATTTCCTTATTTACTGTAAAGCAGAAGGGAAATCACCCAAAACCATCATTAATTATCGTTCAGACTTGAATATTTTCTTTTGTTGGTATGAAGAAAATTGCAAATTAAAAGGTAAATATAAGCCATTTTCTAAAATTAAAGTACAAGATGTAATTAAATTACAGTCTTATTTAGTCGAATTAGGAATGTCGTCTAGTCGAATGGAGAGATTTAAGGCTTCTATTTCTAGTTTAAGTAACTATTGTGAGAATATTCTTGCTGAAGATGAGGATTACCCAGAGTTTGAAAATTTCCGTAATATTATTCGTAAGGTTAAAAGTGTTCCAAAAGAAGAGGTGCGTGAAAAAACAATTTTGACAGATGTACAGTGTCAAAATTTTCTAAATAAACTTGTTTCAGAAGAACGATACCAACAAGCGTGTGCTTTTGCATTGGCATGGGCTAGTGGTAGACGTAAAGCGGAACTATTATGTATCAAATGTTCTCATATTTCAGATGAAAATTTAAAGTTTGGCGCTCTATATAAGACACCAGAAAAAATTAAAACTAAAGGTAAAATGCTTAATGTGTATGTTTTAAAATCAAAATTTAAACCTTACTATGATCTATGGATGCAGGAACGTGAGAGATTAGGTGTTCCAGACGATATTGATGAAATTTTTGTACGAAAAAATAATGGGGTTTGGGTTCCTGCTAAAGAAAGTCAGTTAAACTATTATGCAGATGTTTTTTCAGAAGAATTAGACGTATTCTTCTACTGGCACTGTATGCGTCACAATTTCTGCACAGAACTTCTTAAAGCAGGAATTCCAGAGTCAGTTGTTCAGCAAGTGGTTGGATGGCAAAGCGCAGCAATGATTTCTATTTATGATGATCGTGATAAAGATGATGTTATTGGTGAATATTTTAATGAAAATGGAATTATCACAAAAGAAACAAAAGGATTTTCTGATTTATAAGGAAAGGAGAGATTAAATTGTCATTAACTAAAAAAGTATACTTAACTATTTCAGGTTATGATATTAAATTATCTGACAATTTGATGTTTTATCAAAATGACCAACTGAAACTTATTTTTTATATTAATGAGTATGGTATTGATTATGAAAATAATGCGACTGCTAGAGCATTAATGCCTGTTAATCCATTAAATGCAATTCTATTTATTGAAAATCCAGATGGTGTTGACTCTGTATCAAGTGCAAAAATTGAAGATAATGCAGTAACTTTTTATTTAGACTCAACTCATACACAATATGTCGGTATTAGTCGTATGCAGTTACGATTATTTGACCAGGACGGATGTGTTATCACCTTGCCTCATTTCACTTTTGAAATTAGAGAAAATATTTATGGTAGTGGCGATGTAAGATTTCAAAATGTGGTTATGGTAGATCAGACTGGTACAGTTATTTTAACAGAAGATAATGATTTATTAGATGTTGGTGATATTCTCACTATGGGAACTGAAGTAGCATACCCACAAGTAGCAAAAACAATTAAAGAGCTTCCAATTAAACATGGCTTAGATGGAACAGAAAAGTTAATTGTGGAAGATGATGAAGCAACTAAACAAGTATCATTGGAAACAGTTGTGAATGCGTCAATAGGAAAAGTGGGCAGTACAAATCAAAGACCTGTAAATTTGACAGGTAAAAAAGGTATGATGTACTATGATTTAACATTAGATAAGCCAGTTTGGGTTAATCAGAGTGAAACAGGATGGGTTGACGCAACAGGTCAACTTGTTTAATTTTATCAGGAACAATTTTACAATAGTTAGATTAACAAAAAGAGTGTTTAAAACACTCTTTTTATTTTGATATAAAAGGAGGAATGTAAGTGGCAGAAGGAATTCAAATTAAAAATCTCCCATCTACAACAGCGGTCAAGCAGGGTGACACAATGACAATTGTGCAGGATAAACAAAATAAGCAACTTTCATTAGATGTGTTTGCTAATGAGTCTGATCTAGCAACGCTGTCTGTCTTAGAAAATCGTTGTGATGAAGTTAAAAACAAAATTGAAGTTGATGAATACAGTGCAGAAATTACTACCTCACAATCAATGAGTAAAATTGGATCAGACGATAGTGGAGCTAACTTACATGAAAATGTATTAGATGGGGCTTTTGAGTCATGTGTATTAAAAGGGAAAACAAAATATCGTGATATTGACACAGGTGAAATCCTAGAAGATTTTGAAGAAGGTAGAAATTTAGAGTTAATAACGGTTAGAATGCCTATTTTATCCACTGTTGGGAAGAACTTGTTTGATGGAAAATTTAAGCTTGGGGAGATAGCAGGTGGTGCAGACGATAACGACACAAAATTTGCAAAAAGTATAAACTATATCCCTGTTAAACCGAATACTAATTATTTTCTGTCGTGTACGGACGGGTATAATTCAACCAATGGTAGAGTTATTGCTTGGTATGACAGCAACAAAAAATTTATAACACATATAAATCATAAAGGAATTTCCCCAATCAATGCTTGTTATGCTAGAATTAGAACTAGAAAAGATGACTCAACAGCAATGACGGAGAGTGAGGTTTCTACTATTCAAGCACAATTAGAAGAAGCCACATCTGCAACCTCATATGAACCACATAAATCAAGTATTTTATCGTTACCAGAAGAGGTTGTTTTACGCAGTTTACCTAATGGAACTTGTGATACTTTAAATGTAGAAACTGGTGAGTATGTGCAAAAAATCGGTGAACGTAGTTATCAAGATGGCGATACTAACTCAAATACTTTAGTAACTGACGGTACAAAAACACAATATAAATTATCATCACCGATTATGGCTAAAGTAGATGTACAAGGTTTCCCTCATGTTTACGCAAATGGTCATATTCAACTAACATCTGGCTCTATTGAACCATCATTGACACCAACAGTTGCATATAAAGTTCCTGTGTCAAGAATGGGGCAAATTGCAAGCAACACTAAATCTAACTTACGACAATCAATTAAGTTAGATCAATTAGAAGTCTTAGTTTATCAATCATTAATTAACTCTGAATATGAGAACCTTTTAGTTCAAAACAGTGCTGAGTCTGCTGCTTCATTTAGAAATTTATCTGTTAATGATCCAAAAGACGGGCTTTATTATATGTTAAAACACTTAATTGAAGAAAATCAACCTGTTCAAAATATGCTAGATAAAATCAACTTATTCTACTTATATGAATTATTAAGTGATGAACATTATTTTGATTTGCTTTTAGGTGGTGAAGAAGATGTATATTAATATGAAACTTAATCCTACATTGACTTTGCCTCATGTCAATGAAGCAACTCCACGTAAAGAAATTTTACTTTCAAACTTATGCGGAGCCAATGATATTAGCCCAAAACCTATTAGTTCACGCATTGAAACGTTCATTAAATCTATTTTAGACGGTGAATTTAGTGGAATTGAGCCTATTTCAAGAAGTGAACAATACTTTTACGCTATTTTCAGCGGTGATTTATCAAAATTGCCATCAAAACCTCAGTCCCGTAGTGAAGTTTTGCTTGAAAAAATCGCTCTAGGTAACGAAGATTTAACAGATATTGAACCTGTTCAATCACGATATGAGTTGTATTTAGCCTATATTATTCAAAACGGTATTCTTACTGGCGATGATGATGATGATTACCTATTAACTGAGTCTGGTTTATATTTATTAGATCAGTTAAATGAGAAAATCAAATTAGAAGAATTCAAAGAGGTGTAATTTTACACCTCTTTATTTTTTGTTGTCATAAATATTCTAATCTCACATATATTGAAGTATAAGATATTTCACTAAGGGGATGATTTTTATGACAAATAAAGAAACACAAGAAACTACATTTGATAATATTGTGAATAGTTCTCTTGCTTTACCTGCAATGGGCTTAATTTTAGCACCAATATTCACTTCAGTCTCACCACTATTAGGACTTGGTATTGGAGTAGGAGCAATTGGATTAGCAGCAATGGAATTTAAGGGGAAATTTAGTTTTTCACGTGATGAGAAACTTCAAAAAATCGAAAAATTAATCGAAGAAATGGAATTTTGTAATCGTAAAGACGAGTATCCTAAGTTAAAACCATGCGAAGAAGAAGATTATTACATTATTGACGTTCCATCTGGGCTAAATCGAAAATTATTTTACAATTTAACCTCTTATATTACGGCAGAATTAAAGTGTGACGATGTAAAATATCAATTAGACACACAACCCTATTGGTTAAAACTTGTTTACGATGAAGAGTATGGGCCATATTCAAATAAGATTTTTAGACGTGTCTATTCAAGTAAGGATACTAATGAGTATATTACAATAGATAAGGTAGATATGAGCAATCAATACTACGATTTAGTTTATGTCGATCCACCACTTAGAATGACGAGAGACCACTTAGAAGCAGTAGCAAATATGCTTAGTTCATACTTTAGAAATGATGTTGAATTTTATAGTCATAATGGCGAGTATTACTATAAGATTTTCAAAAATCATTTAAAGCAAAAATATGTGTATCAACTAGGCAAATATAAGATAAACGTAGATAATGGTCTACAAATCTTAGTTGGTTTCTCTAAGTTAGGACTAGCATGGATTAATTTATCTAAACAAAACCCACATGTTATTATTGGAGGATGTACTAACAGCGGTAAATCTAATCTTATACACGCTATTATGTGTTGTTTATTAGAGAATTATACAAAAGAAAGACTATCAATTTACTTAGCAGACTTTAAAGAAGGTGTTGAATTAACAGAATACGGAAGTGTGGATCAAGTTAAAAAGGCGATCACTGAAGTAGAAGAATTAGAAGAACTATTAAAAGAGATTGATGAAGAAAGAAGCAGAAGAAATAAACTGTTTATTACAAGTGGAGTTAAAAATTTATTAGAATACAATGAAAAGTATCCTAATAATAAGCTACCATATATCATGTTAATTGTAGATGAAGTGGCTAGTATTCTATCTTTATCGCCTAATGCTAAGAAAAACATTGATAAACTACTTGCTAAACTAGGGCAATTAGGACGTTCTAGTGGTGTTCATGTAATCTTGTCTACACAACGTCCTGCACAAGATGTTATCACACCGTTAATTAAGGTCAACTTTAATAATCGTATTTGTTTAGCAGTAGAGGATGAAGCAAACTCTGAGATCATTATTGGAACTGGTGAAGGTAAAAATTTAAGAGGTTATGGACATGGAATATTAAAACGTGGACGTGACAAAGTAGAGTTTCAAGGACTATATATTGAGCAGCGAGATAGAGATAAAATTATTAAAGAAAATACAAAAACACCTTATTGAAAAAGGTGTTTTTATTATGTAATTATTCTATTTCATCATTTACATTGTTTACAATGCCTTGCATTAATACTTCTATCAAATTATCTGATAGTGAACGCAATAAGTCTCCATCTATCGCATCGCTCAATTCCTTAGCAGAATATAGCTTTATTAAAGGTGAATTTTCAAAACCAACTCTAATTCCTAATCCATCCTCATGTACTTCTAATTCAAATCTAACTAATTCTCTGTTTTGTTTTAGGAAATCTGATACAGAAATATCATGACTTTCAACGTTTTGCTTTCTTTTTGATCTAATTCTCTCTTTTTTAGTCATACCAATAGCTTTACCCACAATATCACCTCATTTTATATTTAATCAAATTATATCATTTTATATCAAACAATAGTATATCATTTCATTTAACATGAAATAATTTTAAATCATATCATAGTAATTCATTTTAAATAATAGAATATCATTTCATATCACATGATATGAACTTATATAATATCATATAAACTCATATGAGCTGATATGAACTCATATGAACGCATATGAAATGATATGAAAGGAGATTATATCATGGCAAATAAAATTTTAGTTTTAGACGCAGGGCATGGTGGAAATGGTTCAACACCAGGTAAACGTTCACCACAATCAATGGGGAAAGTCGTTTATGAGTGGGATTTAAACAATAAAGTTTGTAACTATATTGCAAACTATCTAAAAAATTATAATATTGATATTGTTCGTAGTGACGATACGACTGGAAAAACTGATATTTCATTAGCAAATCGTGTTAGACACACAAACAACATTAATCCATCTGCAATGATCTCAATTCACCACAATGCAGCACAAGAGGGAGCTACTGGTGTCGAAACTTACTGGCATAGTCAAGGTTCTGCTCAGGATAAAAAACTAGCGACAATTATTCAAGATAAATTAGTTAAACATACAGGAATGCGAAATCGAGGAGTTAAACAAGAAAAATTTGCTGTATTAGGGTGTAAATCTACAATCCCTGCTGTATTAGTAGAAGGCGGTTTCTACACAACTAAGAGTGATTTCGACTACATTACTTCTGATAAAGGTCAACAAGCCTATGCTGAAGCTGTTGCAGAAGCAGTTATTGAATACTTAGGATTAACTAAGAAAACTACACAAGCAACAACACCAACAGCGTCAGGATATAGCGTAAATGATGTAGTAAAAGTGAAATCTACTGCAACTGTCTACGCTAATTCAGATAAAAAAATTCCAGATTGGGTTAAAGGATCACAATACAAAGTATCAAAAGTGAACGGTGACAAGTTATTATTAGACGAAATCACTTCATGGGTTTACGCTAAAGACGTGGAGAAAGTTTCATCTACTAATACGGTTAAAACATTCCAAGTTAAAGTAGTTAATTGTACTTATTTAAACGCACGTACAACACCAGAAATTAAGGATGGTAACATTGCAGAAGCAGTAAAATCAGGAACTATTTTAACAATTACAGGAGAAAGTGGAAGTTTTTACAAAACAAAATCAGGCTTATACGTTTCTAAGAAATACTGTCAAAAGATTTAATATCAATTTATTTAATATAATATTATGGCATATGCTTTCATTTCATATGATTGCATATGCCATTTTTTCATTTTATATAATAGTAAATAATATAATATTATCTCATATCCTTTCATATAAACTCATATAATATGATATGAACTCATATGAGAGCATATGAGATGATATGAATTCATATGATATGATATAAAATGATTTAATTTCATTTGAAATTATTGCATATTTAAAAAACCTGTGCATATAATATGAGTAGATAATGTTTTAGGAGCGTGATTTTATGTTAGCGAATGTGTTTCTAGATAACGGGAATGGAAACGAAAAAGCAAAATCTGATACTAAAGAAGTGATTTATCCAAATCGTTTAAAGATTTACGATGAGAACCCACTTCACACTAACTTATTAAGCAATAGTAATAAGAGAGAAACTGTATACGAGGTTAACGGGAAGAAGTATGTAGTAGATCAAAATGGTATGGGTAGTGGTTCACGTAATGAAAATCGCTATGAAACAGACCTTTATTATGCGGAGGCTATGATTGCAATTTCTAAAGTAACTGAAAAAGAAAAAATAAGTTTAGGATTTGCATTACCTGCTGAACACTATAAAGATGATGAAATTGTTACAAAAGTAAAGCAACGATTCTTAAATGAACATGAAATTTTAGTTGATGGGGTTCGTCATAAGTTTAACGTTGACTCAGTTTACGTTTTACCACAGGCATATTTATGTTTAGTGGATTATATCTTAGAGGACGATTTCTCAATTAGAAATGACAAACATAAAAATACTTACTTATGCATTGATATTGGTGCAGGAACTCTTGATATTGTTACAACTAATGGATTAAAAATAACATCTGCCGATGGGGGAAATATCGGATCAATGGACTTCAACAAAAAATATTTAGCTAGAATTAAGAACAATCCTATGGTTATCTCTGATAAAGCTAAATTCACGATTGATGATATTGACTTTATTCCTCAAAAAATCTTCAGAAAACGTGAAAAACAATACGATTTCACAAAGGAATATGAAGAAACTTGTAAAGAGTTAGCGGATCAAGTGTCATATTATCTAAATAAAAACGGAATTGATTTCAGTGATTATGACCGTATTCTTTACTGTGGTGGAACAACACTGTTAATTCAGAATCACTTATATTTGCCTAATAACGCAAAAATTTATCCTGACTCAATCATGGGTAATGTGCGTGGTGGACAAAAATTCGTAGCTTATCGCAACAGCATGAATAAAGGAGGTCAAAAATAATGGCTAAAATTAGCTTAGAACAATTATATGTGCAGCTTTATGAAGAAGAAAAAGATATTATTAACGAACTGCCTAAAGTAATGAAATCACAACGATTAAATAAGCGTGAATTAGTTATTGAAGCCATTCGTTACTATATCCATGCTATTAACGAGGGTAAAGCAGGGTTTCAACCATTCATGTCTTATCCATTAACTGAGTCAGAAACACGAGAAAATGTTGAGATTGATGAAAGACCTCAACAAGAAGAAATAGTAGAAACATTAAATTCACGATTTGATCCATTTGAAGGTCAATTTAATTAAACCAACACATAAAAGGAGCCTTTTTAGGCTCCATTTTTTTATTTTTAGGACAAATATTTGAGTTGAAAAGTACAATGATGGGTGAAGAGAGGGGTTAAATTATGGAAGATGAGTCAAGATTCGGTGCTTTTAAAGGAGCATTAATCGCATTATTAATCGAAGGAGTAGTCTTAATAACGGCTATTTGTTTAATTAAACTATTTCAGTACATTTTTTTAGAAATGAGGTAATTTATGATTATAAGTTGTGAAGAAATTCGATCACAAATATTAGATGATGTAAAAAAAGAAGTTTCTAAACTGTCAGAAACTCCAACTTTAGCAATTGTGACGTGTAGTTATGATGAACCATCACAAATTTACGTTAAAAATAAGGTTAAAACAGCCTGTGAGGTGGGAATTGAGGCTACCCACTATAATTTAGAGCCTACCATGTTTTCAGACACCTCAGAGCTTGTTAATTACGTTCAGAGCTTAAATGAAGAACATCATGCTATTATTGTGCAACTACCATTGCATGAAAAGTTTGATAGTGAGGAAGTAATCAAAGCAATTGAACCAAATCATGATGTAGATGGATTAACAAATGAGAACATTGCACGTTTAGTAAGTAATGATCCAAAAGCCATTATCCCTGCAACAGCAGGCGCTTGTTATGAGATTATCAAGCATACGACAGGTAAATCAGATTTAAGTAGCCTTAATATTACGATTATTAACCGTAGTCACTTAATCGGTAAACCATTGTTCCAATTATTGTTGAATAGCAATGCAACAGTTACGGTTTGTCATAGCAGAACAGCAAATCTAACCGATCACATTAATATTTCAGATGTAGTTGTAATTGGAATTGGGAAACCTCACTATTTTGCGGACTATCAATTCATCGGTGGAACCTTAGTCTTAGACTGTGGAATTAGTCGTGTAGATGGCAAGATTGTGCGTGACGTACAAATGACTGACGGTGAGCATATTGATTACGCAGGCAAAGTAGGGATCATCACGACAGCATACCTAATGAAGAGTGTGGTTCAGTGTTATAAGCAACAAAAATAATAAAAACACCTGGATTGACCAGGTGTTTTTTGTTTTATAAGTCCATTTTATCTGTATAAATAATTCAGATTTAGTCCATAATCTCATAAGAGGTGATTTCATGAACGATATTTCTTATGCAATAGCAATAATAATTTTATGTGTACTGCTATTGTTTATCTTAACTACATACAGCGATACTTTATTCTGGAAAGATAAGTCTGGAATCGAATACAGATCACTTAGCGATTTAAAACGTATGCACCCATTTAAATTCGAAGATTACGTTGCTAAACTATACAAAAACATGGGGTATTCAGTTAAACAGACAAAGCGTACAGGTGATGGTGGTAAAGATATAGTTGCTACTAAAAATGGACAAACATATTTCGTTGAATGTAAAAGATATTCCGATCCAATTAACGTTCACAAAATGCGTGATTTCGTAGGAGCTTGTGTGCTTGGTGGCAAAGACGTAAAAGGGATTTATGTTACCACCTCTAGTTTTACGAATGATGCTAAGAGTGCAGCTAACAGAATCGGTATACAAATGATAGATGGAAACAAATTAATGAGTATGATTAGATCAAAGACACGTTAAACATTTAAACGTGTCTTTTAACATTTAAACACCCTACGATTTAAACACTCTGATGAATATTTAATTAAATCTAGTATCAATTTAAACGTTTGGGCATAGGATGAAGTGAGGGATTAAAGATGAAATCTTGAATCGCTTTTAAAACTAGGTGAGGGGACGGAGGGAACCGAACCTTTAGTTTTAAACAGATTTTGACGACAAGGAAAAATTTGTAAAGGTGGTGGGTTTAGAGGTTTTGGTAAATTTTGTAAATTTAAAATGAGGTGATTTTGATGCAAATTAAAATGGTTGCAACTGGAATTGGAATGATAGCAGCTATTCCTCATGTCGCAGCTTTAACAATTGCACCACCAATCACACCAGTTATCTTGCTTATCGGTGGCGCTGCTGCAATATGGGCAGGTTGGACTACTGATACTGATGATACAATCGAAATAACAAATAATCTACTTAAAGAATTGAAGATTAAAAATTCACAAGATGAATATGCTTATGTGAAATACAGCAATACATATGAAAACTATCGAATTCATAAACTAGAACTTCCTAGAGGATGCAACATTGATGATATTGAAAAGAAATTATTAGTATTTGAGAATGCTTTTAAGAATGATGTAGAACTTTTAAATTATGAACAAAATTATATGCTTAAAATTTACACTGGACGTTTGAAAAGTTTAAAACACTATCCATTTGAAATTAATCTAATTAAAGACACTGAAAAATTACAAATCACCATTGGTCATTCATTAGATGGGATTGTCACTTATAATCTTACGGACGGATTGCCCAATGTATTAATTGGTGCTACTGCAAATGCAGGTAAAGGAGTTGTTTGGAACTCAATCGTTATTCAAGCAATGGAAAACTATCCACCTGATAGACTTCAAATTATCATTATGGATAATAAGGGTGGTGTTGATGCTGACGTATTTCAAGGATGTGAACACGTAATAGGAATTACGAATAATGTTTATGAATGTGTTAAGAAAATTAGTGAAATTAGAGATATATTAGAAGAACGACTTGCTTTATTAAAAGATAATCATTGTCGTAACATCAAAGAATACAATAAAAAATTTAAAGATCAAAAACTACCGTTTATAATTGCTGTACTTGATGAGTTTTATCCATTCTTAGCCTTATCAAATAAAAAAGCAGTATTTGAAACGTTAGCAGACATTTTATCACGATGTAGAGCCGTAGGTATTCATTTTATCATGGCTACACAACGTCCAACTGACGATATTATTTCAACACAAATCACAGCAAATGTCGGAATTAGAATTGGATTAAGAACGGCTAGTGAACGTGAGAGTATTAACGTTATCGGAATTCCTGATTTAGCTCATATTCCTGCCGAGTCAAAAGGTAAAGGAATTTGTATGTGTGATAAAAAAATCAAATTCCAATGTTACTATTTACCTGAACACTTAATTGCAAAGTATTGTCAAAAACATAAAAAAACACCAGTCATTGAAGTAAAAACTGATGAAGAACAAAAAGAAGAACAACCAACTGAGTCAATGCGTGAAGTCTATGATCTCAGAGGGGGATTGAGAGAATGATTTTGACTGAGAGAGATAGAAAATTTATATACTTTATTGAAAACACCAATTTAATTTTCACTAATCAACAAATTGCCGACATTTTCTATCCTGCGGGCAATCGTAAAAGTAGTTATATGATTGCTAATAAACGTTTAAGAAAAATGATAGAAGGTAAATATATAAAAAAAATTGGTGGCAAGTTTGGTGAACGTGACATTTACTACTGTGATAAAAAACCTAAAACGTTTGAACATAAACTAACCATGTCTGAATTCCTAGCTAAAATGTCTACGAATGGATTTAAGATTATTGACGTAGACATAGAATACAAAGGATTTGAAGAAGAATACCATTTAAGACCAGACATGCGTATTATCACCGAATATTATAATGAAAAATACGTCATTATTGTTGAAGTAGATATTACAAAAGAATTCTCAAACATGGACAAATACAATCGTTTAGTTGATAATATTCGTAAAGGTCAACACCGTGATTGCATTCCTTATCCGTATTTAATCGTGTCAGTATGTAATCGAAAACCACAAGTCACAGGATCATGTAATCCATTGCACATCAAAAAAGATTTATCAGATTTTTCTAAATTTGTTTGGGCTTTTGCTAAAAAATAGAATAGTAAAATGAGAATTAAGTATAATTCATCTGTCTACTAAATATTCTTAGAAGGAGATTGAGTTATGCTTAATTTTAATATTCATTACTTAAATTCAGATGTACCAAAATTAGAAGCATTTAACGGGAACTGGATTGATTTACGTTGTATCGAATTAAAAGTTACACGTGCCGAAACTGGTGAAGTTGAAACTTACACTGGTAATTGGGAAACTGTAACCTATGAAAAAGGTGACGTTTTATTTGTTAATTTTGGATTTTCATTAGATATGACTGATACCGTAACAGGTGAAGATTATGTTGCTAATATTTATCCACGTAGCAGTTTATTCAAGAATTTTGGATTAATCTTAACAAACCATGTTGGATGTATCGACAATTCATATAAAGGAACAACTGACTACTGGCGAGGAATGCTTGTAGCTATGCGTTCAGGTGAAGTAAGTAAATATGATCGCTTATGTCAGTTTGAAATTAAGAAACCACAACCAAAAATCACACTTCATGAAGTTGATGATTTAGGAAACGTTGCACGTGATGGTTATGGTAGCACAGGAAAATAAGAGGGATAGTTCACTATCTCTTTTTTTTATATTTTGGAATGTATATTGTTTTATTAAAGTTTAAGCTCTAGTTTAACACGTTTCCACGTTTCTTGTGCCTTATAAACTTTTCTAAGTTCCTCTAGTGACCAAAAAGGTTTATCCTCTCTACAAGGAATAGTAATATTGTTTATTAACCACTCACGTTCTTGTTCATCTTGAACGCTATTTTTACATTCAATTTTTTTACTTGCTTGTAAATTGCTATACTTATAAAACTCCCTAACATCATCTTCATCATTCAACTTTAACGCTTCCCACTTTCTAACTTCTTTAAGACAGAACTGTGCTAAACTACTTGGATTTATTTTGTTTGCATATTCAGAGACAGCGTATGTCATAAGGTTTAAATTAATATTAGTGTTATTACTCATAACATCATACATTCCATTAAACACTTCATTTTTATATCTGCTATCGTTTGCAACTTCAATAAACTTGTCGGTTAACATAATTGAAATTTGTGTTGCGAAATCCATTATAAAACACCTCCATTAGACTGTTGTTTTAAAAGTTCCGCTTGTAACTGTTTCATATACTCAATTTTTTTAAGGTCTTCATCTGTAAGAGATCGTTTAGGCTTTTCTGGCGCATAAAAATTATTCCAACCATCACCATTTTCTTGCTGAGTTTTCAACCAATCAGGAACTAATTCTTGACGAACAACACGATTACCGCCACACTTACTATTAAAACCATTTTCAAAAGTAGACACTAAATATTTTGTAGACTTAATAGGTTGTTGTTTGCCAATGACGGTCTTATTATAAACGTGATTAATACAAGCAATAACTTCATTTTTACCAAATTTTTCCTCTAAATCTTGAATAACTGCGTCTGCTTGTAAATTTAATTTCTCTTGTAATACTGTTTTGACCTCATTTGATACATTGACTTGTTTTGAAGCGTTATCATTATTCTCTTGTTGCTTAGGTTTAACTGCTTCAACTACTTTATTAACAACCTTTTTAGCTGCTTTCTTAGCTTCACGAATAGGATTTTTAATAGGAGTTAATTTTTCAGGAATATTTAAATAAATTTTATCAGCTTGACGCTTATATTGACGAATAGTTTCAATTAATCCTACTTTTCTTAATTCATCTATATAAGTGCGTATGGTTCTGTCAGTACACTCTAAATCCCATGCCATTTCTTTCTGAGAGTATTTAACATACACTCCTTTTTCATCTGAGTAGCCATTTTTTACAGATGATTGGAAACGATCAAGTAATAAATTAAATACCTCTACGGCACGTCTTGATAAATGTTTATATTCTTCAGTTTTTCGTAAATTGTAGTTTTTAGTATATTGTAAAATCATAAAAAAACCCTCTAATCCTTCCGTAAATTTGAATTACCAAAAAAAATCAGAGAGTTTTCGTATGAAATATTATAAAAAAGTACTTAAAAGTGTTGATATATTTTTAAGTATTGTATATAATAAGTTCATACGAAAACTTGTTTTTTCTTTTTAAACGACACTTTCTACTTGGCGGTTGTGAGTGTCGTTTTGATTTTTTAAAGTTAATTCATGAGTAAAATAATACATGATGATTTTAGACTTGTAAACAATAGAGTCTATTTTTTTTGCATTTTTTTAACATATTATGTATAAAATCAAAATTTATTGTTCATAATTTATTGTTTTTAATTGAATTTGTCGGTTAAAAAAAATATTTTGTCGATTTTTGTATACAGTAACAATAATCCGTATCTGTGGATAATGTTGTTAC
>ERZ1034973.630-NODE-630-length-23691-cov-93.967338_pt1 | contig 23691 bp, 23 predicted proteins | sample MGYA00520686_ERZ1034973 | MGnify/ENA primary metagenome ERZ1034973 (study PRJEB33766, sample SAMN09781775) | gut metagenome | biome: gut microbiome | host: Homo sapiens | place: Madagascar | study: EMG produced TPA metagenomics assembly of the PRJNA485056 data...
AAGAAGCTGAGCGTAAAGCCAAGGAAGAAGCTGAGCGTAAAGCCAAGGAAGAAGCCGAACGCAAAGCCAAGGAAGAAGCCGAACGCAAAGCCAAGGAAGAAGCCGAACGTATAGCTAAGGAAGAAGCTGAACGTAAAGCTAAGGAAGAGGCCGAGCGTAAAGCTAAGGAAGAGGCCGAACGCAAAGCCAAGGAAGAAGCAGAGCGCATAGCCAAGGAAGAGGCAGAACGCAAAGCCAAGGAAGAAACAGAGCGTATAGCCAAGGAAGAGGCAGAACGCAAAGCCAAGGAAGAAACAGAACGTATAGCCAAGGAAGAGGCAGAACGTAAAGCCAAGGAAGAAGCCGAGCGTAAAGCCAAGGAAGAGGCCGAGCGCAAAGCTAAGGAAGAAGCCGAGCGTAATTCATATAAGTCTCTGATAGAAGACTTTGTCAGCGACATCAAGGAGTGTGAGTATAAGGACGGCATCATATTCGGAAAGAAAAAGAAAATACATTATGTAGCTAACCCTATTACTAAGCGAATATGGAATGCTGTAGTAAACAAATCGTCTGAAGCAGATTTCGATGATAATGAGTTTGTGCCACAAAAGGAATTGGGAACATTCTTGGAAAGCCTAAATTCTTACTATTCTGGAAAGATAGTATTTGAGTATCTGCACAAGAATATTCACGCTCTTGTACACTTGCAGGTGTACGAGAAACAGGACAAGAATGCATGTTTCGTTTATATTAAGGAGGAAAACTGATGGCAAAGACAATAGCAGCAATAGATATGCTCGTGAAATACTTAGAGCATAGAATACGCAACATAAAGGCTGACACAAAGGAGGCGTACGACATAGAGAGGGGAGAAATTGTTGATGAGCTCAAGCAACTTGCTGAGCGCATTAGCAATATAGACCCTATTATACTGCCCAGGCTACCTAAAGCCGATTTGCAGGATGAGGTAATTAGAAATATAGCAAGTGCGGCTTCCAAACGCACAACTTTGCCACCTATCTATACTGATACCACTTGCAACATTGGCATTCAGAATATTGTGGTATGCTTGCCTAAGTATGTGAATTTTTCTGAAACGCCAGGAGCGACAATCTATGGTATAAATGGTTGGGAAGAATTTGCACAAAAGAAGATGACCCACCTGCTCATGTCTGTACTGTTGTCGATGCCACTTGGCAAGGTTAGACTCCACTTCATCGACCTTAACTTCTCATGCAAGGCACAGTTCTTTATCGACAACTTCGACCGTTCTGTGTGCAATATATATTGTGATGTACAGTCGGCAAAAGGTTTGGCAGAATCGTTGACGACAAAGATGGCGCAGCGACTTCGTGGCGAACTGTCGGATAATATATATGATTTTGTCGTATTTCTTGATTTCTTAAACGATTACAATAATATTGGCAATGCTTACAGACAGATAATAGAAAAGGGGGCATTCGCCTATATTCACACCGTATTTATCCTCAATGATTATAAGGTTGAAGAAGGTGTATACGATCCTGGTATACTTGACGAAGACAAATTCTGTTTTATTAATGGATATACTACCTTTAAAGATGAAATTGACTATACAGAAGTCTTTTTGTCGTTAGCCAATTTGTCTTTAGCCAAAGATTCCGACTTCCGCAGCAAGTGTATCGAATATCTTAACAATGGCTTGCAAACGGAAGATGAACCAGAGATAGACGAGCCAGAGATAGACAAGACCGAATACGCCGTCACAACATCTGCCATCGAGGCTCCGATAGGCAAGACTACCGATGGCGAGACCGTAGATTTCAAGATAGATGTGAACCGTGGCCATTACCATGCATTTGTAATAGGCGAGACGGGTTCGGGCAAGTCGCGCTTCCTGCACGACATCATCATCAACATGATAGCCAAGTATAGCCCCGAAGACGTAGAGCTATACCTTATGGACTTCAAGGGTGTTGAGTTTAATCCTTACCGCGACATCAAGCACTCGCGTGTAATACTTGTCGACCGTGCCGACGAGCGCATAACTTACGAGGTTATACACGAGTTGAAGCAGAAGATGGAAGAGCGCCAAAAGATATTGGCTGCGGCAGGAGCAAGCGATGTAGACGAGTACAACAAGATGTCTGCCGACAGCCATATATCACAAATAATACTGGTAGCAGACGAGTGCCAGACGCTCTTTACAGATAATGCAAAGAACACCAAATTGCAGACCGAGATGATTGCCACCATCGCGCTTATTGCCCAGCAAGGTCGTGCATACGGTGTGCATCTGCTGCTTGCCACACAATCGTTGACCAATGCGCCGAAACTGCGTTCAGATATCCTCAACCAGATAGGCGAGCATTACATCTTGCCTTGCCTTCCTGTCGATGCACGCCGACTTGTACCCGAACACGAGCAGAATGAAACCGAAAGGGTAGTGGCACAAATGGAAAAGGGCAAGGGCCAATGCTACTATCAGGGTGCCGACGGCAAGTTTATGTTCACATTCGACTATATTGCCAAGGGCGAGCAACAAGACAGCCTTATAGAGAAGACAAGGCAGAAGGCCGACAAATACGAAACCAACGGACAGATATACTTCAGCGGCTCGTTGCAGTATGCTATGACCGGCGACACAATTGATGCTCTCGCCACTAAAGGCAGAAGATACCTTGTGGCGTCGCCTGGACAGAGCATAGCCATATCCCAAACGCCATTGTCGATAGTTTTGCGCGACGAGGCTGGCGAGAATATGCTGCTTCTTGGCATAAACGACAAGCAGTACGTAACACGCACAACCATCAACACACTTGTGTCGATGATAGCGTCGGCAAGAAAGAAAGGTCTCGACTGCCAGTTTGTGGTGATAGACTGCTTGAAGTGCGATGAAGAGGAGCCGTATATGCACATACTCGACAGTTTGGAGCAAAGTGGACTCTGCCGTATCGTTGCCCCGCGCCAACGCAAGCATACGCTCTACAGCCTGTGCAAGGATATTGCCGCAGGCACGCCCCACGGTGCTCGTTATACTGGGCGAGGAGACCTTCCGCGAACTAAAGTTTGACGAGTCTCTCGATATTGACGCCAACACCAAACCCAACGAAAACAACGGAATGTCATCGGCAGACAATATGTCGTTCGACGATGCCTTGGCCATGATGAATATGCTGAGCAATCCGGTAAACGAGACCGACGGCCTGAAAGACATCAATACCGTGGCAAGTGCGTTGAAGTATATACTTGAACGCGGACCCGAGAACGCCGTGCACACTGTAATGCAGATGGACCGCATGGACAACTACTATATAGGCAACGAAAATGGTTATGTAGGGGCTAAAACCATATACAGCCACTTTGCGCATATCATTCTGTTGCGCTCTGGCGAGCAAGATGTGTTGAATCTTCGACTTCCTGACGAGATAAGCCCCGCAGCGCTTGAGGACAATGCCGATCGACTTAGAGCCTACTACTATAACGAGAGTGGCAACAGGTACAGTCTGCTTACACCATATGTGATGCCCTCTATAGAACAGATAGACAAACTAACTCGTTAGTGTACCGTTCTAATCGGGCATAACAGTTCAGAATTATCTTTACATATAGTAGGAGGGTATGGCATCCTTGCCATACCCACTAAATTGGCTGTACAATCATGGCAGAGTGGGTATGGCAGGGATGCCATACCCTCCTACTGATTGCCGCTCATATATAAAGATAAATATGAACACATACTTAAATCATATGAATACTACAGAAGATATGAATACAAGATTGACAAAAGAAGATCAAGCAATAATCAAGAAAGCCAGACGCAACAAGGTTTCTGGACCAATCTACAGCGAGGATGGACTTCGCTTGTTGAAAGTACTCGGCAATCCGGAGATAGCGATGAACTCATGGCTGTATATATGAAGGCTGTGGAGGATGGTGATAGTGTAGGTCAAATTATATATGAAAGGCTTATAGCCATGACATAATATGCTGTTCTGACTATGCGCTACAAAAGAAAGTCACATTTAAAATAGAATCATGCTTTATGGAGTATTTGACCACAGTATACTATCGCATTGAAGGCAAACCAAATGACCTTCAAGATATATATGACCAGTATAGGACGCTTCTAAACAAGAAACTGCTTGAAGATGGTAAAGACAAGTCTGTATCTTACGCAAGTATGGTGTATAGTCTCGGAGTAGATACCAAAGAACAATATCTTCGTGGCAACATTATAAAATGTGAGTTCGTAGATAATTCATTGAGTATTGAAGCCGAGGAAGATTGGGTGACGGCAGACTTCCGACATCCGCTTGAAAGCCACTATGAAGGTATGACCATATACTATATGGTGGAAAGTTATTGCGATGAGACTTATGCAACAAATGATGCAGAGGGGAAATATTTCCCGACACGCGTCAGTGTGGACTTTCATTTGAAAGAGCCGGTTTTGTGTGGTTACGAGCGGTTCAACAGTATGGATGAGGCATTAGCCTATTTCGCACGTGTCTTGAAACGTGACACTCTTACTGTTGATGACATCCACAAGTGGAACTGTGAGCATTGGAAGGACGGCTTCATCTATTTCAATGAGTATGAGGTTGATTTACGATGATGCAGTTGTCGAGATAATAACAGAGACAGCCGAAACGCTGCAAAGGGAGTAGGCAAAACTTTTTAAAAGACATGAGACATGTTTCTCTTTCTATGTGGTATCTTGATAGTTGTGTTTGGCGGCTACATACTGATAAGTCTCATACAACTCGTCTTTATGATTGTTGGCTGGATTATCCAAGCCATATTCAGTTTTTTCGAGTAGGAAATCAATAAAAACCAGTCTTAAGCAGATTTTGCAAGGTCTGATTTTTTTATTTCAGAAAAACAGGGTAAATTTCGCGCGACAACTAAAAACATTAAAGACATGATGAACAACAATTCTACAACAAACTGTGAAAAGAAGCCTATCATCGACAACGATGAGGCTTTGCGTCTTATCGACCTCATCCAGCAGGGCGACTCCAATGCGGAGAACGAGTTGGCAGAACTCGGTTCTGTCTTTGTCAAGGCTGTGGCAAAGCAGTATGTGGGCAAGGGACTCTCTGACGAAGAACTCATTGCAGCCAGTCGTTACGGAATGATACGTGCCAGCCATAAGTTCGACAAGTCGCGTGGCTTCACCTTTGCTGCTTATGCCGTATGGTGGATGCGCCAGGCTATTCTGCAAGAGATTCGTAAAAAAGAAAACAACTAAACGACGAAGAATATGATACGCAAAAATTGGGGTGACGACGGTGCACTTACACTCATCAGAGTGGTTCTTGAAAGGACTGAGGACCAAGAGTTGAGAGAACAACTGCTGGAGTTTCTTCAAAACAACGAAGAGCTATGGTCAGATGCTCACGTGAAAGACTTCTATACATTTGCCACCACTCTTGCCAAGGAGTGGCTGGCAAGTAATCAATCATAAAGTAACTAAACAAAATCACAGACAATGAAAGAGATTAATGTAGAAATATATATAAATTGGGATAATGACGGTGTTACTGTCAAACTCTCTGACGAGGAAACGGAGAAGTTGCTTGCATTATGGAAAGAAGCCCAAGACACCATTCTTCATGATGTGGAGGAAGAGGACTATTGGGAGAAGTTCGCCCCTTGGTTGCAGGAGAAGGTTCCCGACCTATACGAGAAGATAATGAAAGCCTTCTATGAAGACTTAGCTGAAAGATTGTGCTGCGACACATGCGACGGAGATGATTTTGTCTCTGTTTCTTGTGATATAGACGGAGTATATCTTGACGACAGCAATAAAATCGTAATCAATCAGATTTTTCCTCCATCAGAATAAAAGGTCAAAACGAAAAGAAAATGAAAATATATCTGAAAGTAAAGAAAGACTATGCCTATCAGGTTACCAGCCTTTGGAGCAAGTTCATCAAAGAGCAAATTCAGGAAACTGTCAAAGAAGTAAGTAAGAATTGGATGTTTGAGCCGAAGTTATATCCTATGTTTTATCAAGAGGATACGCATAGCCACTTTGTTGAAGCAAACAACGAACGTTTCTTCTTCGAATGCCTGATGTACGAGCTTTGCTTTGTGTGGGAATTAAACGATTTCGAAGGATACGACGACGAGTACTCTGATTTTGCACGCGAAAGAGATGTATTTTTAGATAAAGATAAGGTAGAACCTCCAAAAGAATACGTCTATATCGGTTCGTACATATATGAACAAGAAGAACCGCTTACTCTCCCTGGACTTGTGTTCGACCCCGAATACGCAGAGGATGGTGAGGTTTTGGCAGAATGTATGTTTACGAGTGATTTTGAAGACGAAAAATTAAAACGGGAATATATGTCTAATGGAAACTATGAGGAATGTGAAAAGGATACTCCAGCTTTGTAGCATAGCCCTGCTGGCATTGTCTATATGCTCTTCATGTTTGAACAAGTCTTCCGATACAAGTCTCGATAAGAGTTCAAGTATGTCTGACTCTATCGAGACTTACCATACAATAGTCTCTGACGACAGTCTCGTGACAGCCATCTGGCATGACACAGGCGAGGGCGGAACGGCACCCGATATAGATTGTGTGGTGAAATTCAAATCAGAAGATGGCAAGCTGCACGAGGAGCATAGACCTCTGCTGCAACTTGCCCATCCTAATGATGATTACAGCCACCATGAAGTGCAGAAGATTGTAAGCCTTGACGATGAATACGGCAATCGCTCCTATGTGTTCTTCCTATATACAAAGGTGGGGAGCAACGAGTATGCCCACGATATAGTGGCGTTTGAGATTGCCGGCGACAGTCTACGACCATTGTACAACTTTAAAATTGATTAGAGATGGAAGAAGACATAACAATAGATTGGGAGACTTTTGTCAAGTCACAGTTGCATTGGATAAGAGTGGTATATAAAATAGAGGGCAGACAAGAGAACCTTCAAGAAATATACAATCTCTACAAGGAGTTTGCCGACAAGAAACGCCCCGCCATGGAAGATGACGAGGAGCCAGGTTGGGAAGGCAACATTATTTTAGCTCTCGGCATAGACTATGGCGACTGCAATCTTTGTGGTAACATCCTCCATTGTGACCTTAAAAACGGAGTTCTCGAAATAGAAGCTGAGGAAGTCGCATTCATCACCGATTTCAAGATTCTGGTTGAAAATCACTATAAAGACCTGAAAGTATATTTCATCACAGAAGACAATGAAGGCGACATCTACACCACCAACGATGCCTACCGCAAGTATTTCCATGGTCTGCATAGCGACTACATCGTTGTTCCTTAAACCATTGAAAATGATAAAAATAGAGACATGGGAATAAAAACATTCTTTGCATCACTAATGATGCTGATAACCATAGCCGCTATGTGCTCACCGCTGTATCTTGTTTGGTTCGGATTTACGATGGACGGCTCTGTAGCTGTGCGTATAGGCTTGATAGTCGTCGGACTTATCCTGTGCAGACTATTCAAACCAATATCCAACTTGTTTGACAAGGATTTTAAATGGTTCTGACCAACGAGGTATGAAATAGTAGGCATAATAAGTAACAGTTCGGAATTATCTTTACATATAGTAGGAGGGTATGGCATCCTTGCCATACCCACTAAATTGGCTGTACAATCATGGCAGAGTGGGTATGGCAGGGATGCCATACCCTCCTACAGATTGCCGTTCATATATAAAGATAAATATGAATACTTACATAATTAAAATATATAATACAATTCAATGGAGAAATATCATATAGGACAAGAGATTCTGAAAGAGGTAAAGGCTAAGTACCCTTCAGTAGCTGCCTTTGCCAGAGAACTGTGCAAGTCCAGCTCTGCCACATACGAGATATTCGGAAAGACAAGTCTCGACACCGACTTGCTGCTGAAAGTATCGAAGCTGCTTGATAGAGACTTCTTCCGCGAATTCTCGGAGAAATGTCTTAACGGAGAAGTGGCTGTGGAAGACAAGGATATGACAGAAAATCACCTCAACTGTCTTTTGCCAGAAGACGAGTTGCATGTCTTCACATATGATAAGCACGAAATGGTTCTTGAGGAGTACTTCCTGCTTCCACGCAAAAAGCCACTTGTGGCATTTTGCGGATGGAAAGATAGAGGCGAGGAGGCTTGCGTTAAGCAAACATGCGTAATAGGCGAAAATATCTTTGGTAAGGGAATGGTAAGACCACTTAGATTTAATTCAAAGAATTTAGCCGATTTGGAAGCGCAAATCCCGATGCTGACATCCATACCACAGAAAGCGTTCGTCATTCTATACAATGGTAGTGGGCTGCAAAACGGATATGACTATGTGATTCTCCTGGCAGAGAAACTGTTTGCTGCTTCAGGAAAGCACGTCGTGTTGATATGTAGTAATAGAAACGGGGTGTCAATAACCAATGGCAAAGCTGTATATAGCTCAAATGTCGAACCAACATTCGACACATGGAAAGAGCGCATCTTCGCATGCGTGCTGGATAATTGCGAGAATGACTTTGTATACAATCGCGAGCTTTACAATGCGATAAAAGGTAGAGGCTATATTGACGCCATTTACCATTGTCTGTTTGAAAAAGACGAAGAAGGAGCGCAGCAGTATCTGGCAGAAGCCCGGAAGCTAAGCACCTTCAAGGATACTGTTATCAAGAGTGATGTCAACATGGAACGTCATCAGATAAGTATGCTTGAAGTTCGTCCTGAAGACAAGAAACTTCTCGAAAGGTATAATCCTCGCGTCAGCATGTGGATTGACATAATCAAAGAGACAGGAGAAATCTTTGATTGGGAATATTCAATTTTGTCAATTCTATTGGGAAACGAAGCATAAATATATCAACTCTAAAAAATTGCTATCACGACAATAACTGACAAGGTTCTTTCTGTTCCATCGCTACATTGAGCAGCTGAAAGCTCCGTACCTGAAACATGCCGCAGACTTGATGCGCAAGACTGGGCTGCCGGTTGTATATCTTGCCAACGACTATTCTAAGGACGAGGAGCCTGAGCTCAATGTCTCTGCATTTGAGGAATGGGATTATAATGACTATAATAAAAAAAACAAAACAATGGAGAAAAATCAAATGAAGGATATGCATGTAGAAAAGGGTCTTGACTCAGAAAATGTCATAGACAGCAGTTCGCTCGACCCTCTGTTCGAGGAAGCTGCACGCATAATCGTAACAATGCGGTCGGGCTTTGCCTCGTTGATTCAACGGCGCTTGTCTATCGGCTACAACCGTGCAGTCAGAATTATGGACCAGTTGGAAAAGGCTGGAATCGTGGGCGCGGCACAGGGAAGCAAGCCGCGAGAAGTGAAGATTCAAGATGAGAACAGCTTGGAGAATCTGCTTGTGGCATTGCGCCGAATAACTAAAATCAGTAACATTCTGACTAACGAAGAAGCATACAAAGACATATCTATTCCTTCACCGTTCTGAACCTCTTGACCACACCTATTACTATAGAGTGTGTATAGGTGTGCGTCTTAAGATTGTTGACATGCGACTGCTCGTAGTTGCCCATATATCCTATGCGCCATGTGGTGTGGGCAAGACGCAAGTCGAGTGTAAGCATCTGGCGGAAGGATGGAGTGGAGCCGAATGTTGTGGGCACACAGTTGTGATCGTAGTTGCCACGGTTGAATATCTCGTAATACGACTGTCCATAGTTGGGCGAGAACATCAATCCGAAGAGTGGGGCAGAAGCCTCGTAATGCAGGATAAGTGGAAAGTGGGCACATGCTCCGGGATGCATAGATATGCCTCGTGTATGACTTGCACGTCCAATGGGATAGTCAAAACCTATGGTTGGTTCTATGTTAAGCGAAAGACGTGCATTGGCAGGATTGTTACCATTGCGTGTGTTGTATACAAATCCGATGTTTGCCGCTGCTGTTCCACCAGCAAGCATACGCAGCGGACGACGCCAAAGACTGATAGTCCATTTGTGCAACAGCGAATAGCGGAATGTATAATTGCCTGCCATCTCGCCGCCATTGCCCGAACGGTTGTCGGCATAAGCAACGTTGCCCTCGTGCTGAAACTGGTTAACCCAGGCAGTAGAATCGTTCTCGCGACGCGTGTGCGATAGAAAGGTGAGGCTGGTGCCACGATATTTCTCTGGCGAGAGATACGTGTCAAGAATATTGGTATAGCCAACACCAATCATTAGGGCATTGGTTTTGTATTGCGGTTGTTGTATGCCAATGCTGTTGTGGCAGCCGTCTCCGTTTGAAGCGGCTGCCGCAACAACACCGCCCAACAATAGGGCAGCTATGCTTATAAGCTTAGAGATCTTCATTTTCTGTAAAGATATTGAGTTGTCCTGTCATTTCGTCTATCACCTGCTGCTGGCTTTTCCCTGCATCAGGGTCAAGGTTTTCGGGCTCGTTGTTGTCTTCGTTTTCGTCGTTGTCCGATTCGGGTTCGGGATGTCGTTTAGGTTCAAGTTCCTTTACATCGGCCACATCCAGTGTTGTAATGCGCTTGCCTTTGGCCTTGAATCCCTTTACGGTGATAAACTCTTCGGCATCAATCTCTATTGGCGGACGTTGCGTTTCTGTTCCATCAGGTGCTGTTGAGGGCGCATAGTCCACCTCGATAAGCGGATAAGGTGTATCTGTTAGCAGCAGCAACTTGCTGTTAGGATTTTCGCCTATATAGTTCTGCGGACGCTTGGTTGCCTCCATGCGGAATCGCTTTAGATATAGATTGCCCGAATTGTCTGCATCAAGCAGCACGGCAGTCCATACCTTGTCGGGGTTCCACTTCTCTATTATCTTGATATTGTCTTCGTAGTGATTGTTGGCATCGAATGTAGAGATGTAGAAGTTGCCGTCGTCCAAAACCACCAATATAGAGTCCTCGTCGAAGAATTCGCCCAGCAGTCTTCCATGCTCGTCGTAGTTTAGGCGGTTTACATCAGGATCGTACCACACCTTGCGTCCGCCAAGGGTTGAATGACCATGACTCTTCAAGCCTATACGATGAATAGGATTTCGTGTTACAAGGTTGCCCTTTGATGCACGTCCCTTGATAGCTATCTCGGAGAAATCCTTGTCGATGAATATCTTCTTTAGCTTAGGGTTGGCCTCAAGCGTAACCTTTATCACCTCAGCCTCGCCATTGGGGTTGGCTGTAAAGTATAGTACACGCGAACCAGGCGTGCCTTGCGTCAGGTCGTATTCCTTGCCCACCGTCATTGTAGGCACAAAGAAACGCTTGATAAATGCGGCACCTGCCTTGCCATCACGGTATACTACATTATATATAGTGCGCTTGTCGTTCTTCTTGAACACTTGCACATGCAGAATGTTCTTGCCTACAAATATCTTGTCGGCTGCACGCACCATCTTGTACTTGCCGTCTTTGAAGAACACTATTATGTCGTCGATGTCGGAGCAGTTGCATACAAACTCGTCCTTCTTAAGTCCGGTTCCGATAAATCCCTCTTGTCGATTGATGTACAATTTTTGGTTAGCCTCCACCACCTTCGATGCCTCAATGGTGTCGAAGCTCTTTATCTCGGTGCGGCGTGGATGGTCCTTGCCATATTTGTCGCGTATGAATTCAAACCATTGCACAGTTACGTCAATCATATGAGCCAAGTCGTGCTCAATGTCGGCAAGTTCTGCCTTGATGCGTGCTATAAGTTCGTCGGCCTTGTCTTTGTTGTATTTCAGTATGCGCTGCATCTTTATTTCGAGCAGACGCAGAATGTCGTCGCGTGTGATGTCGCGGTGGAATGTATATTCATATACGTTGGCATTGCCAGCGCTTGCGTTTCCGGCAGGCACACGGAACACCTGATTCTTGAAAGGCTCAAGTTTGGAGGCTATAAAAGCCACAACCTCGTCTTGTGACTTGGCCTGCTCAAACTTCTTCTCTTTGTATATGCGTTCCTCTATGAATATGCGCTCCAGTGACGAGAAGAATAATTGTTCCTCAAGTTCGGCCTTGCGTATCTGCAGCTCACGGCGCAACAGTCCCATTGTAGTATCGGTACTGTGGCGCAGCACATCGCTGACGGTAAGGAAACATGGCTTGTTGTCCTCGATAACGCAGCAGTTTGGCGATATGTTTATCTCGCAGTCGGAGAATGCGTACAAGGCATCTATTGTCTTGTCCGACGACACTCCAGGAGCCAAATGTACCTGAATCTCCACTTCGGCAGCCGTATTGTCGTCCACTTTCTTAGCCTTAATCTTGCCCTTGTCTATTGCCTTAAGTATAGAGTCGATAAGGGTAGTGGCGGTTTTTGAGAAAGGAATCTCGCGAATGACAATAGTCTTCGAGTCGAGCTTCTCTATCTTTGCACGCACCTTTACCATTCCGCCACGCTGTCCGTCGTTGTATCTCGATACATCTATAGAGCCACCTGTAGGGAAGTCGGGATAAAGACTAAACTCTGCGCCACGCAGATAGTGTATTGCAGCGTCGCATATCTCGACAAGATTGTGAGGCAGTATCTTGCTGCTCAAGCCCACGGCAATGCCTTCCGCACCCTGTGCTAAAAGGAGCGGAAACTTGACTGGCAAGGTGATAGGTTCCTTGTTGCGTCCGTCGTAAGAGAGTTGCCAGTTGGTAGTCTTTGGATTAAATACCACATCGAGTGCAAACTTCGACAATCGTGCCTCTATATAACGTGGAGCCGCAGCGCGGTCTCCGGTAAGTATGTTACCCCAGTTGCCTTGACAGTCAATAAGCAAGTCCTTTTGTCCCATCTGCACCAATGCGTCGCCTATAGAAGCGTCGCCATGCGGGTGAAACTGCATAGTATGTCCCACAATATTGGCCACCTTGTTGTATCGTCCGTCGTCCATACGCTTCATCGAGTGCAATATGCGTCGCTGTACTGGCTTTAGACCGTCCTCGATATGTGGCACGGCACGTTCAAGGATTACGTATGAGGCGTAGTCCAGAAACCAGTTTTGGTACATACCGCTAAGATGATGTACGGCAGAAGCGTCGAATCGGTTCACCGGTTTGTAGTCGGAATGTTGCTCTATGTCTTTTATCTCGTCATCCATAAGTATATCGTGTGCGTTGTTTTATGCTAATAGTCAATAGCAAAGGTACTAAAAAAAATGGAAATTGTAAGCATGTAGACGTGTTTCGGGGCTGAGTTTCATAACATTTAACTTGAATAACGTTACGAAATCAGTCAAAAAAGCGTATCTTTGCATCCTATAAGCAATTTAATGCAGAATTTCAGAATAATAAAACACATATAACAATGGCACAAGAAGACGTTTTCAAGAAAATCGTGAGTCACTGCAAAGAGTATGGTTTCGTATTCCCAAGCAGCGAGATTTATGACGGTCTTGCCGCTGTCTATGATTACGGACAGAACGGCGTTGAACTTAAGAACAACATCAAGGAATATTGGTGGAAGAGCATGGTGCTTCTTCACGAGAATATCGTGGGCATCGACTCTGCTATCTTTATGCATCCAACAATATGGAAGGCAAGTGGACACGTTGATGCCTTCAACGACCCTCTCATCGACAACCGCGACTCTAAGAAACGCTATCGTGCCGATGTTCTTATCGAGGATCAGATAGCCAAGTATGACGAGAAGATAGAGAAGGAGATAGCCAAGGCACGCAAGCGTTTCGGCGAATCGTTTGACGAGGCTCAGTTCCGTGCTACTAATGGTCGTGTGCTCGAGCATCAGCAGAAGCGCGACGCTTTGCACGAGCGTTACACCGAGGCTATGCAGGGTCCAGACCTTGTAGAGCTTAAGCAAATTATCGAGGACGAGGGCATTGTTGATCCAATAAGCGGAACAAAGAACTGGACCGACGTTCGTCAGTTCAACCTTATGTTCTCTACAGAGATGGGTTCGGTAGCCGATGGTACAAACAAGGTATATCTACGTCCGGAGACTGCACAGGGTATTTTTGTAAACTACCTCAACGTTCAGAAGACTGGCCGTATGAAGATTCCTTTCGGTATCGCTCAGATTGGTAAGGCTTTCCGTAACGAGATTGTTGCACGTCAGTTTATCTTCCGTATGCGCGAGTTCGAGCAGATGGAGATGCAGTTCTTTGTACAGCCAGGCACCGAGCTCGAATACTTCAAGAGATGGAAGGAGCTGCGCATGAAGTGGCACCAGGCTCTCGGCTTCGGTGCAGAGAATTATCGTTTCCACGACCACGAGAAGCTGGCTCACTATGCCAACGCTGCTACCGACATCGAGTTTAAGATGCCGTTCGGCTTTAAGGAGGTAGAGGGTGTACATAGCCGTACCAACTTCGACCTTTCTCAGCACGAGAAGTTCTCAGGACGTTCTATCAAGTACTTCGATCCACAGACCAAGGAGTCGTACACTCCGTATGTAATCGAGACTTCTATCGGTGTAGACCGTATGTTCCTCTCGGTTATGTGTCACTCTTATCGTGAGGAGCAGCTCGAGAATGGTGAGACACGTGTTGTACTTCTTTTGCCACCAGCACTCGCTCCTACCAAGCTCGCTGTGTTGCCACTTGTAAAGAAGGACGGACTGCCAGAGAAGGCTCGCGAGATTGTAAACGATCTCAAGTTCCACTTCAACACTCACTATGATGAGAAGGATACTATCGGCAAGCGTTATCGTCGTCAGGACGCTATAGGTACTCCTTATTGCGTAACTGTGGATTATGACACACTGAAGGACAACACCGTAACCTTGCGTTTCCGCGATACTATGGAGCAGGAGCGTGTAAGCATAGACCAGCTTCGCGACATCATCGAGGACAAGGTTAGCATCACAAGCCTCTTGAAGAAGCTTCAGTAAGCTTTGGCTTGCAGCATAATAACATATATTTGACACAATACATTTAAATGAAGAGATTCAGCTTATATTTTCTTTCGTTGCTCGTCATGATGCAGTCGTCAGCGCTTATGTCGTGCAGCGAAAGCAACGAAGAGGATACGGAGTTTAACGATTGGCAGACTCGCAACGAACAGTATTTCGACCAGAAGTACAATGAGGTGAAGGCTCTCGTTGATGCCGGCAATACCGACTGGAAGATTCTGCGCAAATGGTCGTACGAGGGCAATGTGGCTACACATAGCTACGACCACGTGCTTGTCAACGTATTGAAGGAAGGCACTGGAGCCGGATGTCCTCTGTATACCGATACGGTTGACGTGCACTATAGTGGTCGACTTATTCCGTCCGAAAGCTATAGCGACGGTTATTTGTTCGATCAGTCGTGGACAGGCGATTTTGATGAGGCTACTGCCAAGCCAAGTACTTTTGCTGTAGGTGGCAATATTGTCAATGGTTTTAGCACAGTATTGCAGTACATGCACATTGGCGACAAGTGGCGCGTATACATTCCTTATCAGCTTGGCTATAATGACAAGGCAAGTGGCAGCGTTCCTGCCTACTCAACGCTTATCTTCGATATGGAGCTTGTGCACTATCGCCATGCCAACAACAAACCTAAGGTTGTGGCACGTCGTGTAAAATAAGGCTGAGTCGCATGCTATAATATAATAAGGTGTGCCGCTACTCTTGATTGAGAGTAGCGGCACACCTTTTTCTTTTTATACTCTTATCTATACGCACCGCCAAGAACGGGCCTTGCGTGTATAAGCAGATGTAATGTGGATAGTGGTATATAATCTTTTGGCAAGTATATTATATTACTTTGGCAAGTATATTATATTACTTTGGCAAGTATATTATATTACTTTGCCAAGTATATTATATTCTTTTTGCCAAGTAATATATAATACTTGACAAGCCATTATTTGATCCATACAAGCCCTTGTCAATTCAGCACAATAAAAAAGCGGACAAGTCTGTGTGACTTGTCCGCTCATTGTGTGGGCGTTGACGGATTCGAACCGCCGACCCTCTGCTTGTAAGGCAGATGCTCTAAACCAGCTGAGCTAAACGCCCGATAACCTTATCGGTATTGCTTTTGTGACATTGCTTAGTTCTTTAAAGCGAGTGCAAAGGTAGTGGATTTATTTGTAACCACCAAATGTTTTGAAGACTTTTTTCAAAAAAAACTTCAAAAAAGATGTTTTTCCTTGCTTTTTAGGCTATTTATCCCCTATTGTATGAGGTTTTAGGGCGAAAAAGAGGAGGGTGTGCAAAATAGGAGTTAGAGGAAGTTAAGAAGTAGTTAATCCATCTACGATGGATGGAAGTTCTTGCTAAAGCAAGCGGCAAAGCCGAGCGAACAGACAAATGCTTTATTTTCAGCAATTTATACATATGTCCGCTAACTTCCGTTAACTTCGGGCGAAGCCCAAACTTCCGTTAACTCCTATTTTGACACCCCCTCATTATATGTTGAATATAATTATTCCTTGTATTCAACCTTCACCACAACAACTCGTATGTTCTGGTCTTCCTTGTCGGTCTTAATCTTGGCAATGTGCCAGTCGCCAGGGAAGAAGATAAAGAACTTGTCGGGTTCTGAGTCAACAAACTTGGTTTTGTCCACCTCGTATGTATAGTTGATGATGTCGGGGCGGTAAGGACCCTTAGGCTTGCTTGTAACGTGGTCGAGCAAACCAAAACGCTCGCTGCCCTTAACTACATACTGGAAGTCGACATACTGACGATGGCTTTCGGTGCCTCTTTTCTCAAGGTCTCCATTCTCGCCATCTTCTACATTAGCCTTCATGGTAGTACCAGGTATGGGATGTTGACCAGCTGGTAGAGCCAAGAGATCGGTCTTTGCAAGCCATGCAAACAGTTGCTTCCACTGCGGATTCTTCTTGTATTGGGTGTAAAACTCAGGAAGGTTGACGGTAGCATCGGGCGATGCGGCGTCAAATCCATTGCGCCATTTGCCAGCCTCAGCCCACTTAGTGGCCTTCTTCTCAAGTTTCTTGTCGTTGCAAGGCTTGGTGTACACGCCTTGCGCCATTGTTGTAAGAGATGCGGCAAACGATATAGCGACTGCCGCAAGCATTGTCTGTAGTCTGTTCATCTTGTTTTAATTATTAGTATAATGTAAATACGAAAAAAGGTGCGCCACACTAATGACACACCTCTTTAAATTCTCTCATTATTATCTTAAATGTGGGTGGTGATGGATTCGAACCACCGAAGGCATAGCCAGCAGATTTACAGTCTGCCCCATTTGGCCACTCTGGTAACCACCCGTTGCTCTTTTAAAGCGAGTGCAAAGATAGTTATTTTATTTTAAACTCCAACACTTTTGCTTAATTATTTTCTAAAATATCAAGTTTTTTTCTTTCACGTGTGTGATATTTAAGCTATCTTTGCAGAAGATAGGCTTCACCTCAGCAATTGAAGCAAGCTTCATTGCATTCATTACAAACTAAAACAAATCATATAAAAAAACCTAAATTAAAATGAAGAGAAACCCATTAGTATTGTTTATTGCCGCAGCTGCACTTGTTGTCAGCACGTCGGCATTCGCGACATCTAAGGTAGCCAAGCCGCAGCGCAAGGCAGTCAAGACACATGTCGTGGATCAGCAAGCTACAGTATTTACTGATGCTTGGGTGGAGGACGAGACAAAGTTTGAGGATCGCAAGCTTAAGGCACATGCTACATTTATTCCTTACTCGTCTACTAAACTTATGCAGAAAGACGAACACTATCGTCTGGCATGGGCAACACCGCTGTATGCCGATTATCTCTTGCTGAATGGCGAATGGAAATTCCGCTACACTCCAGATTGGCATAAGGGCAAGCCCGAAGAGAAGGACTTCTATGCCGACAACGCTGACGTCAGCTCTTGGGATAACATCAAGGTGCCCCTAAATTGGGAGATGGCAGGCTATGATGTGCCTGTATATAATAATGTGGGATTCCCGTTCAAGGCAAATCCTCCACATATCGAGGCTTTTGATGATAACTTCGACAAGAATCCGGTAGGCTCATACCGCCGTACATTTAATCTGCCTGAGGGTTGGAACCAAGGCAAGCGCGTGTTCCTTCACTTTGATGGTGCGTGCAGTGCCATTGTGGTTTGGGTAAACGGCAAGTATGCTGGCTACTCTCAGGGAGCTAACACCGATGCAGAGTTTGATGTAACCTCGCTTGTACGTAAAGGCGAGAACAATGTATCGGTACGTGTATACCGTTGGTGCGATGGCTCTTATCTTGAGGGTCAGGATATGTGGCACCTTGCAGGTATACACCGCGATGTGTATCTTGTGGCTACACCGCAGACCTATATAGCCGACCATTACATTACATCAAAGCTTGACGATACATACCAGGCTGGTTCAATGTCGGTGGAGCTTACCATAGACAACGCTCTTGCCAAGAAGACAACCAAGCAGATAGAGGTAGAGCTTCTCGACCCTAACAACCTGCGTGTGGCAAGCAAGCAGGTGGCAGTGGCAATGAATGCGGCTGACCTTACACGCAAGATTACAGTAAACTTAGACAACCTTAAGGACCTTAAGGCATGGTCGCCAGAGAGTCCGTCGCTGTATACCGTTATTGTGCGCCAACTAAATGGCAATGCCGAGGAGATGGTGTTCTCTACACGTTATGGTTTCCGCGAGGTAGAGCGTCGTGGCAACCTTATATATGTAAACGGTAAGCGCGAGTATTTCAAGGGTGTCAACACACAGGATATACATCCGCTATACGGACACGCTATCGACGTGCCTACAATGCTGAAGGATGTAGTGCTGATGAAGCAAGCCAACGTAAACACTGTGCGCACATCACACTATCCACGCCAACCTAAGATGTACGCCATGTTCGACTACTATGGACTGTATTGCATGGACGAGGCAGACATCGAATGCCACGGTTATCAGAAGATATCAAACGTTCCGTCTTGGCGAAACGCTTATGTAGACCGTACCAGGCGCATGGTGCTGCGCGACCGCAACCATCCGAGCGTTGTGTTCTGGTCGCTTGGCAACGAGGCAGGTGGCGGATGCAACTTTGATGCTTCGTACGATTGTGTTAAGAAGCTGTTGCCTGGACGCGATGCTATTGTACACTACGAAGGCAGTGAGCAAGGCAAGAACAACTCTGACCTTGGCACAAGTATGTACCGTAAGATAGAGGTGGTAAAGGGTCTGCGCGATGGATTGCACGGCAAACCTTACTTCCTATGCGAGTATGCACATGCTATGGGTCAGGCTGTGGGCAATCTGCAGGAATATTGGGACCTTATAGAGGGTAGCACAGGCATAATAGGCGGTTGTATATGGGACTGGGTAGACCAGGGCATCTACGACACACGTCGTATAAAGGCTGGTCAGCCACTTGTAGACCCAAAGACAGGTTTGCACTATTACACCTCTGGCTACGATTATACCAAGATGAACAAGGGATATCGTGGTTTCCAGGGCGACTTTATGAGCAACGGCATCATAACACCAGGTAGAGAGTGGACAGCCAAGCTTACAGAGGTGAAGTATGTATACCGTTATGTGGATTTTGACAAGCTCGACGGACATACACTTACATTGCGCAACAAGTATTGTTTCACCGACATTGCCAACCTTTTCTATCTTAAGTATACAGTACTTGCCAATGGATCGGCCATAGAGACAGGCAACTTGGTGTTGCCCCCGTGCGCTCCCGGTCAATCGGTCTTTATAAACATTCCTTATAAGGACGTGGCAGACGACGGCAAGGAATATGTCGTTACGCTGAGCCTTTGCCTAAAGAACGCTACAACATGGGCAGAACGCGGATATGAGATGTTGGCACAGCAGTTTGCCATTAATGCGGCAGGGGGCGTAGCCAAGTCGGTTGCCGACCCAACATTTGTTCAGCAGCCTCGTGCGGCACTTCCGGCAGTAACCGCAAAGGGCAAGCTTAAGGTAAAGGGCAATACTGTTACAGGCGAGAACTTCTGTCTTGCGTTCGATGCCGATGGCTCTATAGCCAATTGGACATATAACGGCACACAGATTGTAGAGCCTTCTACAGGTCCCGACTACTGCGGTTTCCGCAGTATAGCCAATGATAATGTATCGCTTGGAGCAACTGGTGGCGTGGCAAAGAACGATAATCTTGTAGGTGGTGTTATTACTGGCAAGAAGACTTTGGTAAAGGCTCCTCGCAAGGTAGGCAAGAATGTGGTGGTTGAGACAGCTGTAGCTAACAGTGTCGACACTCATGCTATACGCTATACTATCTACCCTGACGGTACGGTGGATATGCGCATAGCCTTCAACAACTCTAATGCTGACAATCGCCGTGTTGGCGTTACAATGCAGTTTGCACCAGGCATGGAGAAGGTAGACTATTATGCTAAGGGTCCTTGGTCTAACTATATAGACCGCCAGCGTGGGTCGCTGCTCGGACTCTATCACACAACTGTTGACGGCATGTTCGAGGAATTGAGTGCCCCACAGACCATGGGCGACCGCCAGGGATTGCGCTACTTGCAGCTTACGGGCAACGGCATTAAGCTTGGAGTGCAGACAGAAGGCCAGCTGGCTTTCTCGCTATCGCATATCGACGATGCACAGCTCGACTACGACGTGTTCTATGGTGGCAAGCACCCGTACGATCTTGTTCGCAAGCCTCAGATATTTGCTCACTTCGACTTCTGGCAGCGTGGTATAGGCAATCGATCTTGTGGTGGCGACTCATGTCTGCCGCAATACCTCACCCCGACAGGCGAGCATGTGGTAATGTTGCGCTTTAAGCCAGCAGCCGAATAAGAATATTAATATAACGCCAATTGCCAGTTTGTACTACTATTTTAATAGTTGTATTTCCACCCAAAAAGGTGTTGCATTCATAGGAATGCAACACCTTTTTGGGTAGGAATGCAACACCTACTATAGGAATGCAACACATCAATACCAAATTTTATTTCTATCTTTGCAGAAAGTTGCACCTCGGCAATCTGTAGGAGGGTATGGCATCCTTGCCATACCCACTCTGCCATGATTGTCCAACCAGTTTAGTGGGTATGGCAGGGAATCCTATTATTCTTACTGCTTACAATAGTAGACAAGTTGTGGATGCATAGCTTGAATTAAGGTTAATTATAAACAAAAATAAATCATGGAAAAAAGTAAAAGTATTGTATGGAGGACGCTCCTCGTCCTCTTTATCGCCTTCATCTGGGGGGCGAATTGAGTGCTTATGCTGCTAAGAAGGCATGGGCAAAGTATGACAATTCAGTCAAGTCTCTCACCTTTTATTATGGTGAGAAGGGCGAGTTGGGCGATGGAGAGTATGAAATGAATGACGATCAGGAACCTGAGTGGATTACTGAGCATAAAGCTGATATTGTCAGAGTTGTATTTGATGTCTCGTTTGCGTCTGCACGTCCTAAGTCTTGCAATTCTTGGTTTATGGAATGTGAGAAGTTGGAAGCGATTGATGGAATAGAGAATCTGAATACTTCTATGGTTACAGACATGTGGCATATGTTCGATAACTGCAAAAGTCTTACTTCTTTAGACTTGAAAACTTTTGATACTCACAATGTCTTAAGCATGTCATACATGTTCTTTGGTTGCAATAATTTGACATACTTGAATGTTTCAAGTTTTGATACAAGCAAAGTGGGAAATATGATGTGGATGTTTGCTGGTTGTTGGAAATTGACAAACTTATCTGTTTCAATTTTTGATATGCATAGTGTGAGGACTATGCTCGGAATGTTTTCATCATGTAAAGGTCTTACACATATCGACGTGTCTAAGTTCAATACAGAGAACGTGAAGAGCATGCAAGCTGTATTCCAAAATTGCGAAAACCTTTCCTCTTTGGATCTATCAGGATTTAACACTTCGAAGGTTAAGGATATTGCTAGTATGTTTAATTCCTGCAAGAGCCTTACATCCTTAGATTTGTCTAATTTCGATACTCAGTTGGTTACTCAGAGCACAAGTTTGTTTTATGGATGCCAAAAACTTGAGGCAATTTATTTGGGAGATAAGTTTTCTTTGGAGGGGCTAAGCAAACTCGAAGCAAGTGATTATATGTTTTATAAATGTTCGGCGACGCTCTATTGTTCGCCCGTAGCTTATTGGGCTTCAAAGAACTGCAGGAGAGTAACCGATGCAGGCCAAGCCGTGAAGCCATACGTCAGCATCAACAAGACATCGGAATATGGCACGCTTTGTGTGCCAGTGGGCAGTAGCCTCGTAGCAGGCAGCTTCACAGGTTTCGACAAGCTCTATCAGGTGACAAATGCAGATAAGAACAAGGGTACGATTACCTTGACTGAGGCGAAGAGCATTGAGCCAGGAGTGCCTTGTGTATATCACCGCTATCTCGAAGGTGTGGACTTCGAAGGCAAGAATGATATGAGCGTCATTACATTCGAGGTGGATGCAGCTGCTTCATCTTCAGTTACTGCTCCTAAGAACGATGGAAGCCTCTTGAAGGGTACATTCGAAAGCATGGTGGCTAAGGGTGGTAGCTATATCCTCCAGACCGATGGCAACTTCCATCCAGTAGCGGCAGACAACACGACCTTGAAGGTGGGTGCTTATCGTGCATATCTTGACCTCAGCTCTACTGAAATTGGTGGAGGTGATGAAGGATTCGGCGAAGCTAAGGCTTACAGCATGGTATTCGATGATGGTGAGGCTACAGGCATTGACCGCATCAACGGCGATGGCTCTAATAAGGGCATTTACGACCAAGCCGACCAGCAGCCTAAGGTTTACTTCGACTTGATGGGTCGCAAGGTGGCTGCTCCTCAGAATGGCGAGATCTACATAGTGAATGGCAAGAAAGTAGTGTATAACAAATAAAAAGATAGAAAATAATGAAGAAATATATCAAACCAACAATGATATTGTTGGAAATAGAGAGTGAGGGCATGATAGCTGGTTCTATTGGAATCAGCAAGGATCCTGCCACTGGTCCAGCCTGTGCCAAGGAGTATTCTGGCAGCTTCGTCTGGGATGATGAAGACTATTCCTCAGAGAGCACCGACTCGAATCCTAACGCTTTCGATGAGTAGTAACTCACACATACAATATATATAATGTGTTCAGGTGCCGAAAGGCAAAACCGCCGCATATCCGAATAGTCAGGATATGCGGCGGTTGTTTTTTGTATATTATGATACAGTATCTTTAGTACAACCATGTACCGATGATTAATACCATCATTCGATTTCCTCGCAAACCACCATTTCTGCTCCTCTATACATCACTACGAGCTTGTGTAGATGGGTGGTTTTTACGGCATCTCTCACTATGTCGCTATCGGCATAACGGGTGATTTGCGCAGAGGCCTCCTTGAAGAGTTCTTTCACTTGCTGGTCCGTGGTGCTCGTCTTGCAATATTTCAGTTCGATGATGTAGCTGTCCACCATGTCCTTGTAGATGTCGCAAAGAGGGGAGAGGAAGATGTCGGCATAGCCACCATCATTGTCCAACTCGGAGATAGGGCGATAGAAGCGGCACTGGCTTGCCATCGCTAAGGTGAAACCATGCACAAAAGCCTCGCCCTTCTGCTTGTCACGCTGCGAAGAATAGCGTTTCAAGCTATCAGCGATGAACTCGAAATATGCCTTATAGTCGCCATCGTAAGCCAGCTTGCTCTCCAACTGGGTCTTGTTATAAGTATCGTATACCAAGTCGTTCTCCTTGTAGGTGTCGAGAAGATAGGTGTACATCTGGTCGCGCACCACCTCGTTAGGGATGACAAACTTTGTTTCACCTTTATATTCTCCATTTGTATGTAGTTCCCACAGAATACACAGACCACAGAAGCCTACGGACTTAAGGTTTGGGAATCCACTCTAAGTTTGCAGAAGAATGCGACGCAGTCGCATAAACAACGAAAT
>ERZ1034973.631-NODE-631-length-23654-cov-20.569728_pt1 | contig 23654 bp, 24 predicted proteins | sample MGYA00520686_ERZ1034973 | MGnify/ENA primary metagenome ERZ1034973 (study PRJEB33766, sample SAMN09781775) | gut metagenome | biome: gut microbiome | host: Homo sapiens | place: Madagascar | study: EMG produced TPA metagenomics assembly of the PRJNA485056 data...
CCGTTATCGTCGATGCCCTTCAGGTAGCGGGCATAACCTGCCAGTACCAGCGGGATCAGAATCAGATTGGACTTGTCCAGACCGCGTGCCTCGTATGCCTTGATGGTCTCGCCGAAGCGGATGGCCAGCTTCTGAGAGGTATCGGTTGCGATACGCTGGGGAGCATCGGGCATGAAGGGGTTAGGCAGACGACGGTTGATGACAGCGCCGATGAACTCGTAGGGGTTCAGCACGCCGGGATCGACCACGACGGGCATAGCCTCAATGTAACCGATCTTCTGGATGAAGGCACGCAGGTCTTCATCAGCCATCTCGGCAGAGATCAGGGTGTAGCCCAACATGCAGCCGTAGATGGACATTGCAGTGTGCAGCGGGTTCAGGCAGGTGCAGACCTTCATCTTCTCGATCTTATCGACGGTCTCGCGGTCGCAGTACAGCACGCCGCCCAGTTCCAGCGGAGGACGACCATTGGTGTAGTGGTCCTCGATGCACAGGTACTGGGTCTCCTCGGCGTTGACGAAGGGAGCGGTGAAGGTGTGCTTCTCGGTGACGATGGTGTAGTTATCCTCAAAGCCGTCGTCAGCCAGCATCTTCTGCACCTTTGCGTCCGGGCGTGGGGTGATCTTGTCGATCATGCTCCAGGGGAAGGTGACCTTGGTCTCGTCCTGCACGTATGCCAGGAACTCAGCGGGCACCAGACCCTGCTCCACCCACTTAGCGGCGTAGGTGTGGACAGCATTCTTGACCTTGTCGCCGTTGTGAGAGCAGTTATCCATGCTCTGGACGGTCAGCGGCAGCTTGCCGGCCTTGAAGCGCTCGTACAGCAGAGCGGTGACCTTGCCCATGGCCAACACGGGGGTCAGGCCGCGCTCCAGATCAGCAGGAGCAACGCCGTAGCCTTTCTCGGTGATGGTGAAGGAGATCATCTGCAGACTGGGGTTCTGGAAGATCTCGACCAAACGTGCCCAGTCCTCAGTGAAGGAAGGATCAGCCTTCAGGCTCTCAGTAACGGAAGCCACGACCTTCTTCTCGATCTCGCCGGTGGACTTCAGGCAGACCAGCAGGCTCATGTTGTCGTAGGGACGATAAGCCTTGTCGATGATCTCGTAGTCGAAGCTCTCGGCCACGATGACACCGCGGTCATACTCGCCGCTGTTCAGTGCATCGTTCAGCACTGCTGCGGGGAAAGCGCGGAAAATGTTGCCTGCACCGAAGTGCACCCAGGTGGGCTCGGCATGGGTCTTGGCCTTGACGGCCTCGATGTCAAACTTGGGCAGCTCGTAGCCCTTTTCTGCCCACTCGGCGGACAGATTGCCGTTCTTAATATCAGTCAGCTTCATGATAATCAGCCCTTCTTTTCCTCATCCAGACGATCCAGCAGATCCCATACACCCAGCATATACTGAATGCCCAGAGCACGGTCATACTTGCCATAGCCGGGACGGCAGCTGCCGGGGCCTTCCTCCCACAGCTGACGGCCGTGGTCGGGACGGATGTAGCCCTCAAAGCCGCAGTCATGGTAAGCGCGCATCACCTCAATGATGCCGGTCTCGCCGCAGCAATCGCGGTGCGCAGCCTCAGAGAAGTCGCCGTTGGGGAAGTGGTGGATGTTGCGGACGTGACCGAAAGCAATGCGGTCGCAGTGCTTGCGGATGATCTCGGCACAGTTGTTGTTGGGGTTTGCGTTCAGGCTGCCGGTGCACAGGGTCAGGCAGTTGTACGGATCGTCCACCATCTTCAGGAAGCGGTCGATGCTGGGCTCGTCCACCAGCAGGCGGGGCAGGCCGAAGATATCCCAAGGAGGATCGTCCATGTGGATGGCCATCTTGATGTCGCACTCGCGGCAGGTGGGCATCAGGGCTTCGAGGAAGTACTTCAGGTTCTCCCACAGCTTTTCCTTGGTGACAGGGGCATAGGCCTTGAACAGCTCGTCCAGCTTTGCCATGCGCTCCGGCTCCCAGCCGGGGAAGGTCATGTTGTACTTCTCGGTGAAGGACATGATGTACTCAGCCATGGCCTTGTAATCGCCCTTGATCTTGTCCTTCTCGTAGAACAGTGCGGTAGAACCGTCGCCTACCGGGTGGAACAGGTCGGTGCGGGTCCAGTCGAAGATGGGCATGAAGTTGTAGCAGATGACCTTGACACCGAACTTGGACAGGTTGCGGATGCACTGCTTGTAGTTCTCGATGTACTTGTCGCGGGTGGGCAGACCGATCTTGATGTCATCGTGGACATTGACGGACTCGACCACATCCATATCGAAGCCGTAAGCGTGGATCTGATCGGCGACCTTCTGGATCTCGTCGATCTCCCAAATCTCGCCGGGCATCTTGTTGTGCAGTGCCCAGACGATGCTGGTCACGCCAGGGATCTGCTTGATGTCGCTCAGGCTGACGGGGTCATTGCCCTCGCCATACCAGCGCCAACCCATTTTCATAGGCATAGTGGGTTCCTCCTGATTTTTATTTCTTTTTAGCCTTGCTTTTCACGCGGCCTTGTGCCGCGCTCTCTGACTTATATTCTAGTATATCAGTGTTCTTTTTTCAATGGACGCAATGCCGAATTTCCGTGTTTATTCTTGTATACTTTAGACAAAAGGACGAAAAAGCCCCTTTTTCTCCGGCAAATTCGCTTATGTCCGATTTTTTGCCAGGTCTTTCTTGTGCAGGATTGCCATATTTTTATCAAGCATTCTTGGGCTGCACTTCACACAACTGAAATGGCAGTTGTATCCTTTGCGCCGTACAAGTCTTCTCCCCTGCCGGGATTTTCGCGACGGCTGATATGTCTTTTTATAACCTTATATAATAGGAGCGGCAACGGATGCACAAAACCTCTGCACCCACCGCAGCGCAGGTACAAAGGGCTTTGCGTGTTACCGTCTCAGTTCCAGAACGATCTTGCAGATGCGACCCACATCTTCCAGTGCGAGGTCAGAATACAGCGGCAGGGTCAGCACCCTCTTTGCCACATGCAGAGCCACCGGCGTCTCGTCCACGTCATACTTGTTGTGGAAGCATTCAAAGGTGTTCGTCAGCGGGTAGAAATACTTCCGCGCGCCGATGCCGTTTTTCGCCAGCGCGTCATCCACCTCGTTGCGGCTGGCACCAAACAGCTTTTCGTCAAACACCACCGGGAAGTACGCGTAATTGGAACGCACTTCCGGCTGCGGCCGACTCAGGTGCAGACCTTCGACTCCTTCCAGATGCTCGAGGTAGCGCTCCACCACAACTTTGCGTTTGGCGATCTCCTCGTCCACATGGCGCAGGTTGCACAGGCCCATGGCCGCGCAGAACTCATTCATTTTGGCGTTTGCACCCACAGCATCCACTTCTTCCGGGCCGTGGATGCCAAAATTTTTCAGCTCATACAGGCGGCGGCCCATCTCCGGGTCGCGATAGCAGACCGCACCACCCTCGATGGTATTGAACACCTTCGTGGCGTGGAAACTGAAACAGGATGCATCCCCAAAATTGCCGATGCCGCGGCCCTTGTAGGTCTCGCCGAAGGTATGGGCGGCATCGTACACAACCTTGAGCTCATACTTGTGGGCGATGCGCTCGATCTCCTCCATATTGCAGATGTTGCCATAGACATGCACCGGCAGGATGGCACAGGTGCGGTCGGTAATGAGCCGCTCGATCCGGGTCACGTCCATGGTGTAGGTCTCCGGGTCGATATCGCAGAACACCGGTTCCAGCCCGTTGCGTACGATGGCGTGGGTGGTGGACGCAAAGGTGAACGGCGTCGTGATGACCTCGCCCTGCAGGTTCATTGCCTGCAGCGAAAGCTCCAGCGCCATGTGGCCGTTGGTCAGCAGTTCCACATTGGGCACGCCCATGTACTTCTGCAGTTCGAGTTGAAATGCTTCGTGCTTCTCGCCCATGTTGGTCAGCCAGTGGCTCTCCCAGATGGGGCGGATTTCTTCGATGTATTCCTCCATGGTCGGCATGGAAGACCGCGTCACTAAAATCTGTTCAGACATCGTGCGTATCCTCTGTCCATTCATCCGATGCATTTTCCAGCTTTTTGGCGCAGATCATGCTTTCTGGCCGCATTTCCACCGGAACATACCCGTTTTTTCGATAAAAACTCCTGGCCGAACCGTTTGCCTTTGAAACTTCCAGCCATACGGTACGCATCCCGCAATCTTTTGCCGTGTGCTCAACATATGTCAGCAGCTCTTTCCCGCAGCCTTTTCCCTGCATGTCCGGGTATACCGCGATCATGGACAAGTAGCCTTTCCGCTCCACATGGTCGTTGCAGTAAAACGCCGCAAAGCCCACTGCCCGGCCATCTTCCGGTATAAAAACGACCTTTCCGTGCTGAAAGAACTTTTCTGCCATTGCTGCACGAAATGCTTTCCCTCGTTTTAGCGACGGCAGGACCATATGAAATCGTTCCAGAAGGGCCTGGATCTCATCCGGCGTCCGGCACAGCACGATCCTTTCCTGCATTTTCCCCTCATTCATGTTCGCTGCCTCGCACTTCGACCGTGATATAACGGGAAATATCGTCAAGATATCGCTGCATTTCCTCTGCCGACGGGAACTTCATAAAAACAATGCCAAGGCATTTTGAGGCGTTGTCAAAAAATTCAACTGCATCTCCCGGCTTTTTGTACAGACACTTGCGGTAAATATAGCGTTCGAGCTCCGGCGCGAAGCGGACACCTTGATAAACGCCGCTGCGGTCACTGTGCAGATTGTGCGTAGCATAAAATCCGGTCGGCGCATGGAACCCGCCGTGGATGGACAGCCCCATGGCAGCTTCGATGGACATTTCTGCAGCGTTCACGCCAAACAGATCGCCCAAAAGCTCCGGTATCATATTGCCGCCGCTGCGCGGCCCCACATCAATGAGAAAGACCCGGTTTTCTTTGTCCACGATCAGCTCCACATTCATCGGCCCATTGCGGATCCCGAGTTTTTCCACCATGGCAGACAAGGTATCTTTCACGCGCCGAATGTCGCCCGCTTCCAATCGCAGCGGATAGCTTTTGCCCACAGGGACCAGCGGGTTGACGCACGGGTCTCTGTGGCAGTTCAGCAGCCCCCACAAAACGATTTTTCCGTCTTTTACAAAAACATCGCCGCCTATCAGGAAGGGATGTTTTTGTTCCACAAACTCCTCTATCACGATGCGGTGGCAGCGCGAGAAGGAAAAAGCAAATTCAGCCGCACGCTCCAGACCATCTGCCGAACGAAGCACGGTCGCACCCTTGCTGCCGGAAGAATCCACCGGCTTGACGATGACCGGGTAGTGAAACTGTTCCCGTTTCTTCAGGACCGTTTCCATGTCCGGGCATCCCCATGCACTCGGTGCTGCGAAGCCATTTTCCACAAGGAATTTGCGGAACTTGTCTTTGCTGCAGAGGGTCACCACCGATTTATACGGATTCCCCGGCAGGCCAAGTTTCTCGGCCACATATGCCGCTGTGGGAGCCGCCGGGTCAGAAGCATAGGCCAAAACGCCATCCACCTGTTCTCTGCGGGCCACCTCCAGCACAGCCTGCTCATCGGTCGTGCTGACGAGGTAAAACCGGTCTGCCTCGCATCGGCCCGGATTATCCGGCAGATAATCGCAGAGGATCGTTTCGCACCCCAGCCGTTTTGCGGTTTTGATCGCAATGACCTGCTGTGCAGAGCCGCCCAGAAGAAGAAGCTTTTTCGGCACTCCTCTCACGTTCCTTTCCCGTCGCTCAGTCTTCGCTGTTTGCCCAGGGCTTTTTCAGCAGCCGAGGCTTTACCACATCCCACAGGAATGCAAAGGTATCCAGTTTCAAGGCTGCAGAACTTGCCACGTAAAGCGCCAGGCCAAGCAAGATCTGAAGCACCAGCGTCACAAGGTCCGGCAGCGGGAGCAGATCGACCAGGCCAGCGCATCCGCCTGCCAAAACAGCCAGCAGAAGGCTGGGCAGGATGTCGCGGAGCTGCTCCAGGTAGCTGTAGTGCAGCAGCCTTTTGTTTGGCCAGGAGTTGATGAGCTGGCTCAGCGCGCTGGCCACCAGCAGACTGTAGCCCATCGCCATCACGCTGATGCGGTAAGTGATCAACAGCAGCACCAATCCGACGATCTTTTTGAGGATCTCCAGTTTCAGGAACAGATCGCTCCGTCCCATGGCCTTCAGGGCGTTCAGATTCGCCGTATGAATGGGGTAAAACATATAGGTGATGCAGCAGATACGCAGAAACGGCACGCAGGGCAGCCATTTTTCGGTCAGCACCAGCCGGACGAGAGGCTCTGCGCAGAAAGTCATCAGCATCATCAACGGCGCGATCAGATACACGCTCATCTTGATGGCGCGGCGGGTCATATTCTTCACCTGCGAAAGATCGTCCTGTGCGGCCGCCATGGCCGGGAGCAGAACACTGTCAATGGAACTGTCCACATTGACGGCAATGGCATCCGGCAGGATCCGGCCCTGGTTGTAATAGGCAAGGTCTGCCGAGGTATAAACGCGGCCGATCAGCAGGCTGCGCAGATTGTTATACACGGTATCCAGCAGCGAGGACGCCAGCAGCTTCCAGCCGTAGGAAAGCAGTCCCTTCAACCGCTGCCACGAGAACAGCTTTCTCGGTCGCCAGCCGACGGTAAGCCACAAAACGAGCGTGTCAACCGCCGTATTGGCAAGCTGCTGCGCCACCAGTGCCCAGACGCCAAAGCCGGAATAAGCCATCCACAGGCCCACGACCGCCGAGAATACGGTGCCGCCCAGCGTCGAGAAAAAGAACAGCTTGAAGATCATGTTCCGGGAAACATACACCTGCTGTATTCCCTTCAGGCCGGCGAAAATCAGCATCAGACCAATGACGCGCACGACTGCCGTCAGCTCTGCATCCTTATAAAAAGCTGCAATGTACGGTGCCGCCAGAAATATGATCGCATACAGCACAATACATGTCGCAAGGTTAAAATAAAATACAGATGAAAAATCCAGCTCATCCGTTTCTTTTTTCTGGATCAGCGCCGTGCACAAGCCACAGTCCACAAACACATACAGGATGTTCATGAACACTTCCACCAGTGCGATCCGTCCGTAGTCTGCCGGGGCCAGGATGCGCGCAAGCAGCAGCGACACGATACCCGTGACCAGCTGTGCACCGCAGCGCTCTGCAAAGCGCCAGATAAAATTACTGATGACGCCCGTTTTTTTCATTTTCTTCCCTTTGTTTTATCCGCTTTCTCTTTTTAAATTCTGTGTCAATGACCCAATACTTCTGCTCGGCATCCAGATGCCAGAACATTTTTCTGCGCTCTGCCGTCGAGAAAAGTCCCTTCAAGCCGTTTTCCAGCACATAAAGCTGCAGCAGATTCCGGTCATTCACCTTCTTGATCTCGTCCAGCTGCCAAGCTGCAATATTTTGTTCTCTGCCATACCGATACAGCTTCGTCGTAAATTCGGTCGTTTCCGCCTGCGTGCGGATGAAGCGCTTCTCCGAAACATTTCCCAGATTCCGGGATGTCCAGGAGCCTGCCGAGAACATACGGTACACCGACATGGTTTCTTTGAGGTATCGAATCTTCCCCATAAACGCCAGATGGACCGCCAGCGTGTAATCGCCAAAGCTTCTTACTCGGATCTCTTTAGGGGCATTGAAAAACTCTCGCCTGAGCATCAATGAAGATGCCTGAAACTCTGAGCTTCCGTACTTTACAACTTGCCGGAACGTCAGGTCCCTATCCTTCCTGGAGCGATTTTTGAGGTATGTTTCGCCGTTTCTGCAATCCAGCACTTTTGTGTTGTGTACACAGGCCGAGTAGCCTTCTTGGTGTGTCTCCAGAAAATCCACCTGCCGCTGCAGCTTGTTCTCATCGCACCAGTAGTCGTCGCCTTCACAAAATGCAATATATCTCCCGGAGGACTTCGGGTGAATGATCTCCGGTAAGATTTTCACACCCTTTGAATACTGGTTTTCCGTCTGAAAAATCGGTTTGATAATATCTGGATACTTCTGCGCATATTCCCGAATGATCGCAGAGGTATTGTCGGTCGACGCGTCATCGTGAACCAGAACCTCATAGCGGAAGTTCGTTTTCTGGCGCACAAATCCTTCCAACGCGTCCCGGATATACTGCTCGTGATTGTATGCAAGGCAATACACCGAAACCACGATCCCGTCTTCCATCCGCATTCTCCTTTGTCCGATCCTCATTCAGGTCCTTCCGCTCTTTGGCGTCCGGCCATAACTATTTATATCATAACACATAAGTTCTTTTCGTTCAACCGCTATCTTTCGGAATCGTCCCGATGGAAACTCAACAAAAAAATCTCCTGCATTATCAGGCCGTATGCCAAATAAATACAGGAGATTTTTTGCCTTAGATTCAAGTTATTGATTGGTCTGGTTCCATATTCCCACAACGTTTTTCGCTTTATTTATTGGTACAGCTTCCATCGTTGGAATATTATGGAATAATTTCAGACGGTTTGCCGTTTTTCTGTCACACCGCCCTCTGCCGCTTATCCAGGCGCATCTTGTCAGCTATCATCGCGATGAACTCGCTGTTCGTGGGTTTTCCTCTCAGATTATGGATGGTATACCCGAAATAGCTGTTCAGGGTATCCACATCACCCCGGTCCCACGCTACCTCGATGGCATGGCGGATGGCACGCTCCACACGGCTGGCGGTGGTGCCGTTGCGCTTGCCGATTTCCGGATACAGGCGTTTCGTCACCGCGTTGATGTAATCCGGCTCGTTCATGGTGAGCAGGATGGCATCCCGCAGGAACTGGTAGCCCTTGATGTGGGCAGGAACACCGATCTGGTGCAAAATCTCGGTCACAGTCAGTTCATCACTGTCCACACTGGTGTGCAGGATGCGCTTTTCCTGCCCGAGAGCCACCTTCAGCACCCGTGCCGCCAGAACGTTTTCGTCGAAGGGCTTAACGAAGTAGTAGGCAAACCCTTCGTCCAGCAGCTCCTGCACCATTTCCTCGCTCTGGAATGCACCGGTGACGAAGAAGGACGTGTGCCGCTCACCTGCCGCGTTGTAGCGCTGCTTTACCGCGAGCGCGTCCAGCCCGGGCATGAAGGCGTCCAGCAGAACAACATGCGGGTGAACCGCGAGCATTTTCTGCAAAACTTTGTTGCCGTCCTTTTCGACGACGGTCACTTCTACGCCCTTTTGCTCCAGCGCCTCACGGCAGGCTTCGGTGATCTGAGTGCTGGTATCCGACATCAAAAATCTCACTTTGTCCATGGTTGTTTCCTCCAATGTGTGCAGTTCCCTTAACACCATGGATTTTACCATATTTTTCCAGATTGTTCAACGGTTTTTATTGGCAAATTTTGGCAAAGAAAGTCAAATGTGTGATTTTTCCCGGCCAGGCTCACGCATCCGGGTCCATTTTTGCCACCGCCTGGGTCTGCCGCAGCATGGTTTCGGCAAAGATCCCGTAGCCGCGGGTCGGATCGTTGACCAGAACATGGGTCACTGCCCCCACCAGCCGCCCGTTCTGCACGATGGGGCTCCCGCTCATCCCCTGCACGATGCCGCCGGTCCGGGCCAGCAGCCGCTTGTCTGTGACCCGCAGGACCATGTTGCGCCCCGGTGCGGCATCGCTGGCCTTTTCAATGCGGATCGTGTAAGCCTGTGGCTGTTCGCCGGAGACGGTCGTCCAGATCTCGGCCTCGCCGGGCACGACTTCCTGTGCAAAGGCCATCTCCATCTGCTGCCCGGAAAAATCTGACCGGGTCCGGCCATAGACACCGTTTTCTCCGTTGATGCAGATCGTGCCCAGCGCGTGTGTGCTCAAAAAGCGGCCTTTCAGCTCGCCCGGGCTGCCTACGGTGCCGCTGGTGCAGCCAACGATCTGGCATGGCACGATCTCGCCGCTGCGCAGCGCAACGCTCTCGCCGGTGTCACTGTCACTGATGGGGTGTCCCAGCCCGGCAAAGACGCCGTTTTCTGCATCCACAAAGGTCATGGTACCGACCCCCGCCGAAGAATCCCGCACCCACATCCCGGCGCGCCACTGCCCGGCGGCTTCATCCCACACAGGGGTGAGAACAGTCTGCCGCTGTTCGTTGTCCCGGACATAGACCAGCTCCAGCGGCTGGCCTTCGGCCGCTTCCAGCGCTTCGTGGACGGCATCGTTCGTTTCGGTTGCCGCCGCCCCCAGCCGGATCACCCGGTCGCCCAGCCGCAGGCCAGCCTGCTTGGCCGGATTCACGGTGCCGTCTGTGGTTACAATGTCCGAAAAGCCCACCACAAGCGCCCCTTCTGAGAACATTTTGACGCCAAAGGGTGTCCCGCAGACGGTCACAGTGGGCCGGTCGGTCACCAGTGCGCGGATCGTTTTGACCGGCAGCCACCCGCCCAGCGACAGTGTCGTCCGGTAGCTGCCCGCGGCCCGGGTGCTGGCAGCGTTGCGTGTCCCGCTGGGGTGGAGTGGCTCCACCCAGGCAAAGCGCGGCAGGGTCAGGGCCTGGCCCGGCTCCAGGCAGACCTCGGACGGCAGGCTGTGCCACAGCCATCCCAGCGCCGCTGCGGCCGCGACCAGCAGATAAACCACCGCCATGCCGCACCAGCGGCGAACCCTTGACCTGCGCATAAAAAGCTCCTTTCCGATGTTGTTCAAGGGCAGTATGCGCAGAAAGCGGCCGGAATATCATGGGCTGCAAAGATTGACATTTTCCATCGGACCTGCTACTATATTAAAGATATCTCCCGGAGAGATTACAGACGCGGGTATGGTGGAATTGGCAGACGCGCAGGATTTAGGTTCCTGTGCCGCAAGGCGTGTGGGTTCGACCCCCACTACCCGCATAAACAAAAAGTGCGATGATATGTTTTTATCATCGCACTTTTCTTATTTTCCCCGTTTCCGGCGTTCCTCGGCCGCTTCCTGACGAGCCTTTTCTTCCTGCAGTTTTCGCAGGACATAGGCCATCTCTGCCAGTGTAGAGACGGTATAATAACCATCTTCATTCCGGTTCACGCCCTTCAGGCACTCCTTTAAGGCCGCTGTATCCGGGAATACGGTCTGATCCAGTGAGCCTCTCCGGTCTTCCTGTTCTTCCTTCAAGCAATTCACAGCCTTTCGTACACCATTGTGCATAGGCACAGTGTACCATGTTCTTGGTCTCTGTGCAAGCCGCGGCGGCTCTGCAGCAGCAAAAACCGAGGCCCTTCGGCCGCTGCCGGTCCAGCGTTCTCCCGCATTGCAAAAGAAAAACCAGCACACGATGTGTACTGGTCGATGGTGCGAGGGAGGGGACTCGAAGGGTCGTCAATCAACGCATCATCGCACGTTTTCAAGCCTTTCTTACAATTATACTACCCGCAGAGGTGAAAGTCAAGCTTTGCCGCTCACGTAAGCGTCCAGCAGAGCCGTGTATTTTTGGCTCTCGCCCTCACGCAGATGCTGATAGATTCGCCGGGTCGTCATGATGTCCGCGTGGCCCAGGAGCTGCTGCGCCACCAGATCGGGGACCCCCGCATAGTAGAGGTTTGTGGCAAACAGATGCCGAAACTGGTGCGCCGTTACCAGAGGCCTGTACACCACCCTCTCCACGACGCGCTCGGGGCGGTTCTGGTATGCTGGGATCACCGCTTTCCGGGTGTAGCTGTCGCAGAGCCCCAGCTCACGGCAGTACAGCATCCAGCGGTGCGCATACTGATTCTGGGTCAAAGGCTTGGCCGTACCCGACAGCACATAATCCTCCGGGTCATGGGCGGCCTTCCCCTCCTCCAGCAGCGGACGCAGCGGGCTCAGAATCGGTACGCTGCGATAGGCGTTCTTTGTTTTCAGGAGTTCCTTATAGGGCTGGTTACGGTCCCAGGGCATGGCCTGCACCGGCGTGATCGTCCCGGCTTCCAGATCAACGTTCTTCCATTGCAGACCGTTTGCTTCACCCAGACGCAGGCCGCTGTACTCAAACAGCCAGGCCCAGAAGCCGCAGCCCTCCGGGTGGGCGTTGATGATGTCCCGCTGCTCCTTGGTGGGTTCCTCCCTGCCGCCCTCGCGCAGCCCAGAGGGCAGCTTCACCAGCGGCACAGGGTTACAGGTGCCGTGGTACTCCGCGCACCAATAAGTAAAGATGCAGGAGAGCACGCTCTTTGCATTCTTGACCGAGTGCTTGCTCTTGCCCTCGTGCTTCAGGTGCTCCAGATACCCGCGCACTGCCTGCGCGTCGATTTCCCGCATCGGGGTGTCCCCGAAGTACGCCCGCATCGGGGCGAAGTTCTTGTGGTAGGCGTGCACCGTGCCGCGCCGGATGGGCGAGGCATCGCTCTTGATGTACTCCTCATACGCTACCGACACCACTCTGAACGTGTAGCGGTTCACCTTCGGCGCTTCGCATTCCATTTTGTACAGCACCACAGCGTTCTGGTATTTGTGCTCTGCTTCGGCCTTGGTCTTTCCATAGAAAACCTGGGACTTCGGCAGCCCCACCGACCGATGAATGCTGACGCCTTTTTTCTTCTTTTCAGCCATAAAAATAACACCTCCATAAGGGTACACTTTGACAAGCCTGCCCGGAGGTGCTACAATACCAATACAGGGCTTCGCAATCCTGTGATGGTTGGCACGCCTCCAGGCAAGCCGATCTATTCCAAACGCTCTCGGTGTTGGTAGCACCGGGGGCGTTTTTGCATTTTTCAGGTTCGACTGCCGTATACAAACCTGCGCAACGCCTGCATACGGAAGCAACAAAAATCTAGTCGATTGCAACAAAAAGTTGCATACGAACTTTGTGGTCACGAAAAAGTGAGTGTTCATGCGGGTTTTCGGGTCAAAACATACACAACATACTCAAGCTCTTATCCTGACCCTGAATAGAAGAAAATAAGAACGCATCCGCGCGAGAACGCGCTTGATGCCCGCACGCGTAGGGTTTATAGGGAATTTCGGTAGTCAACGTATGCTGGTAGTCACGGGGTGGTCAGCCGACCCAGTGCATCCAGCCGACGGCCTTGCCCTCGATCTGCACGTCGTTCATATCCTCCCGGCGGCGAATGATGGACTCAAAGGCGGGGTTCTCGGGCCGCAGCTCGATGTAATCGCTGTGCAGGTATACTCGCTTGAGTGTAGCTTCCTCACCTATCCGCACCGCTGCAATCTCGCCGTTCTCCACCTCGGGCTGGATGCGGATATACACCACGTCGCCGTCGTGGATGCCCGCGCCGATCATGCTCTCTCCCTGGCACTTCAAAGCGAAGTCGCAATGCATATCCACCGGGGCATTCACATCGCCCTCGCGGTTCTGGATCGCCGTGATGGGGTCGCCGCAGGCGATGGCACCAATCAGTGGCACCTTCTTCATCTCAGGCAGCGGCATGAAGCCCGGCGGGATGGTGGGCTTTTTATCGAGCTGCGCAGCACTACTGAGCTTCTCCTTTTCCGGTGGAACGTCATAGCCCATCAGCCACGCTTCCGATACATTCAGAACACGGGCGAGCTCATACACAGCATCCTGCTTTCCTTCCCAGTCGCCCTTCAGGTAGTGAGAGATGCTGTATTTCGAGATTCCAGAGCGGGTGGCCAGTTCGATCTGCTTCATTCCGCGCAGGTCAAGTCCCTCTCGTAGACGCTGCGCAAAGGTCGCGGTCTTTTTTGCCATAGTTGTGGCCCCTTTCTTTACGTTCTGGTGCAAGTATAATATACCGGTTGCGAAAAATCAATACCAGTTGAAAAGAAAATTGTGAAATCTCTATTTTCGTGTTGACATTCCACAACTGCCGCGCTATACTGTGGCCATGGTTGCGAAACCACAACATAAACGACAGGAGGTGAAAAATATGCCCGCCATGGATTACACCATGCTGCGCGGACGCATCCGCGACTGTGGGATGACCCAGAAGGACCTGGCGGAAAAGGCCGGTATCAGTGAGGGGCAGTTTTGCCAGAAGTTGGCCGGGAATTTTGCATTCCGTCAAGATGAGATCGACCGCATCTGCACCCTGCTGAACATCCCGTCCGCAGAGATTGGCCACTATTTCTTTTTGCCTAAAAAGTTGTGATTTAACAACATTCAAGGAGCAAAACACACATGAAACGCCCAGAAGCCTGGCACGACGCCTATCGCGCCATCTACTCCACCACCGGCTGCATCCGGCTGACCGTTACACAGGCGGCTGCCCAGATGGGCACCACGCCAAAGCGGGTCACGCAGCAGTACCCGGACGGGTGGAGCGGCCAGGGCCGGGGCAAGACCATCCGGCTGGACACCCTGCTGGATCAGGAATTCAAACTTTACTGAGGAGGAACCACAAAATGAGACTGAAACCCGCAGTTTTGCAATGGGCGGCTGTCGCCTGCGGCGCGGTCGGCCTGCTGTACGCTCTCGGCATCGAGGGCGGCGCACAAATTGGCCAGCCCATCACGGACGGCCAGTTCGGCACCGCGATGGTGCTGATCCTGGCAGCCATTGCGCTGGGCCGTCTGAGCTTCGCGCTGGAGGACGCCCAGGAGCGCCGCAAGAACCGCTACGGCAGGATCAACCGCAACCACGCCCGCAATCCTGAATACCCTGCCCTGCCGGAGCATAGCAGCCGCATGGACGCCTGAGAGGAGGCCACACGATGTTCAACGACAAACGACGGGGCGACGTTTACTGGATGACTGACACCCTGCACCGCGAGGGTGACACCCACATCCTGCGGGGCGACCGCCCGGTGGTGATCGTCAGCAGCGACGAAGTCAACCAGACCAGCCCGGCATTGACGGTTATCCCACTGACCACCAGCGCTGTCAAGCTGGACCGCGGCGAAGGCTACTGCAACAACGTTCTCCTGATGAGCCTGAACCTGCCCAGCGTTGCTGTAACCCGGCAGGTCCGCACCATCGACGTGGACGACCTCCAGCGGTACCTGGGGCACCTGCCCGACCGCGAGATGTCCCGGCTGGACGCGGCCCTCCGCCGTGCGCTGGGGGTATGAAATGGTACACGGCCTACCTCCACCGAACAGAGGAGATTCTCGCCTGCGGCACCGCGCAGCAGGTAGCCGACGCCCTAGGGATGAAGATGGGCAGCTTTTACACTGCCGTCTCCCGGAGCCGGGCCTGCGAGAACCGAAAGTACGATTTTGTGATTGAGGAGATCAACGAACGAACATTCAAAAAGGAGTATGCGATATGACTTTTGACCTTCACATCCACGGCGAAACGCCGGAAGAACTGCTGGACGCGCTGAACCATCTGGGCGGCACGACCAACATCATCAACACAGCCCCCGCCCCGCAGGCCCAGAGCGAGCCTGTAACGCAGCCGGACAAGCCCAAGGCCCCGGCGGCACCCGCCAAGCAGAAAAAGGCCGCACAGAAGTCCGCAGCGGCCCCTGCGGAGGAACCGGCAAACCCTACGACCTCCGAAAGCAAATCCACAGGTACATCTGGTATCACTCCGGGGGGTGATCGAGTGTCCCCTACGAGTGCACCTGCCCAAAACGCGGGTGCTGTTGCGACCACAGACGCCCCTGCTGCCGAATCGCCCGAGAAGGAGTCGGAAACCCCGACCACCCCGGCGGGTGTCACCGCCCCCGCTTCTGATCCTGCCGCGCCGGACAAGATTCGCGACCTGGCCCGGCGCCTGATCGTCCACGGCAAGCGTGCCGAGGTGCAGCAGATCATCAAGGGCACCGGTGCCGCTTCCATCTCCAAGCTGCCGTCTGACAGCTACGCCGACGTGTGGGAGCAGCTGGTAAACCTGAGCAAAGAGGTGGACAACAATGCCACCGGTTAAGCACGCCCTGCTGGGCGCATCCAGTGCAGCCCGGTGGATTGCCTGCACGCCCAGCGCCCAAGCCACCGCAAACCTGCCGGACAAGGAGACCCAGTACGCCGCAGAGGGTACCCTGGCACACGAGATGTGCGAAAAAGCGCTCCGCTACAAGTTAGCAAAGTGGGAAGACGGAAAGCCCTTTGATTTGCTGTCCGACTGGGCACAACGGTCGATGCCGACAGAAATGTTCAATGCCGCTTGCCGGTACACCTCTTTTATCCACGACCTGTGGGTGGGCTTCCCCTGCCGTCCCGGGGTGTTCATCGAGCAGGAGGTGGACGTGACCCGGTGGGTGCCCGGCGGCTTTGGCACCTGCGACTGCCTGATGATCGGCGGCGGTCTGCTGCACATCATCGACTTCAAGTATGGGCAGGGCGTACCGGTGAGCCCAGAGCGCAACCCGCAGCTCATGTACTACGCCCTCGGCGCCTACGAGCTTTTCCGCGAGACGGACGAGATCGAGGTGGTGCGTATGAGCATCGTGCAGCCCCGGATGCAGGAAGAACCTCAGACATGGGAGCTGCCGCTGGCCGACCTGCTCACCTGGGCGCGGGAGGTGCTGGCGCCCGCCGCGCACATGGCATGGCGGGGCGAGGGCGAGTTCGTCACCGGCGACCACTGCCGCTTCTGCAAGGCGCACCCCGCCTGCCGGGCCTGGAAAGACAAGTACGGCCCTCTGGCCGGGTTTGAGCCCTATCCGGAGCCCGCTACGCTCTCCGACGAGGAGCTGGGCGAGTGGCTGCAAAAGCTGGAAGGACTGGCCGCCTACGCCAAAGAGCTGGAGGACTACGCCCAGCAGGCCCTGATGGAGGGCCGTATCCTGCCCGGCTGGAAGCTGGTGCAGGGCCGCAGCACCCGCAAGTGGACAGACCAGGACGCCGCGTTCCAGCAGATGGAGCACGACGGCATCGACGAGGCCATGCTGTACACCCGCACCCCCATTTCCCTGACCGCTGCCGAGAAGATGATCGGCAAAAAGAAATTTGCCGAGACCATGTCGGCCTTTATCACACGGGCACCCGGCGCGCCCAAGCTGGCTGCTGCCAGCGACCCGCGCCCTGCCTACGACCGTTTAGAGGGCTTCGAGCCCATGGAGGATTGAACTATGAATGCAAATGAAGTCATTATCCCCTGCCGCCTGTCTTACGCCAACATCTGGGAGCCCAAGCAGGTGAACGGCACCGGCGACCCCAAGTACAGCTGCTGCCTGCTGATCTCCAAGAAGGACACCGAAACCCTGGCCAAGATCAGGGCAGCCATTGAAGCGGTCAAGAAAGACCCGGCGTCCCTCGCCAAGTGGGGCGGCAAGCTGCCCCCGAAGCTGAAGGAGCCCCTGCGTGACGGCGACGAGGAGAAGGACGACGAGAACTACGCGGGCTGCTACTTTCTGAACGCCAATGCCAACGCCAACCGCCGCCCGCTGATCGTTGACCGCCAGTGCGCTGAGATCCTCGATCAGGAGGAAGTGTACAGTGGCTGCTATGCGCAGGTCAAGGTCGGCCTTTTCTCCTACAGCGCCAGCGGCAACCGCGGCATCGGCGCAGGCCTTGAGACCATCCGCAAGGTGCGCGACGGCGAGCGCCTGAGCGGCGGCAACAATCTGGACGGCTTCGAGGATCTGAGCGACGATGACGACAGCTTCCTCGACTAAACACCCGCACGCCGGAGGCTCCCGCACAACGGGCCTCCGGCCTTTTTGAAAGGAGGTAGCCGTGAAACCGATCATCACGGTGGATATCGAAACCTACTCGCCGCAGGACATCGCCAAGGTCGGTGCCTACCGATACGCCCAAGACCCAGAGTTTCAGGTGCTGCTGTTCGGTTATTGCTCAGAAGATTCAGCTGCACCGACAGTGCTTGACCTGACGTTGGAACCTGACCCACGGTGCTGCCTTTATGTGAGTATGCCGTGGCTGTTCGATGCCAGCTACACCAAGCGGGCGCACAACGCCGCCTTCGAGTGGTGGTGTCTGTCTGAGTACATGGAGCTGAGCTGGGAACAGCGGGTGCTCTGGCTCCAGCAATGGGAGTGCAGCATGGTGCACGCGCTGTACTGCGGCCTGCCCGCCCAGCTGGGCGCGCTTGGCGCAGTGCTGCAGCAGCCGGAGGACGCACTCAAGATGAAGGAGGGCAAAGCGCTCATCAAATATTTCTGCACGCCCTGCAAGCCGACCAAGGTCAACGGCGGGCGCACCCGCAACCTGCCCCAGCACGACCCCGCCAAATGGCATCTGTTCTGCAAGTATAACGGCATGGACGTGATCGCCGAGCGGGCGAACGACCGGAAACTGGCTCCATGGCCGGTGCCGGAGGATGTCATGCAGCAGTGGCGGGAGGATGTGGAGATGAACGCCCGGGGCGTGGCCGTGGACATGGAACTGGTGGAGGGCGCCCTTGCCTGCTCGGCTTTGATCACCGAGGAGCAGACCGCAGAGTGCAAAGCCCTGACAGGGCTGGCAAACCCCGGCAGCCGCGCCCAGCTCCTCGGCTGGCTCCACACCCGAGGCATAGATCTGCCGGGGCTGACCAAAGAGGATGTGGGCAAGGCACTGGCAGGCGACTTGCCCAGCGATGTGCGCCGGGTGCTGGAGCTCCGGCAGCAGCTGGGCAAGACCAGCAACACCAAGTATGAGACCATCGCAGCCAGCGCAGGCCCCGACCACCGGGTACGAGGCACCCTGCAATTCTACGGAGCCAGCCGGACAGGGCGCTGGGCCGGGCGGCTGCTTCAGGTGCAGAACCTGCCCCGCACCTACCTCGACCATCAGGCCGAGTGGCGGGACATTGTCAAGTTGCACGACCCCGAAGCGCTGGCGCTGCTGACCGACAACGTCAGCGACACCCTGAGTCAGCTCATCCGTACGGCACTGGTGCCCGCCAAAGGGTACACCTTCGTGGATGCCGATTTCTCCGCCATCGAGGCCCGGCTGATTGCATGGCTAGCCGGTGAGGAGTGGGTGTTGGACGTTTTCCGCACCACCGGCAAGATCTACGAAGCCACCGCAGCCCGCATCTTCGGCGTGCCCTTTGACAGCATCGCCAAAGGCAACCCCAACTACAAGTACCGCCAGCGCGGCAAAGTGGCAACGCTGGCTCTGGGCTATCAGGGCGGCGTGGGCGCTATGAAGCGCATGGGCGGCGATCAGCTGGGTCTGGACGACGAGGGCCTGCAAGACATCGTGAACCGCTGGCGGCGGCAGAACCCCCGCATCTGCAAGCTCTGGCGCAGGATGCAGGACGCCGCTGTGCACACCATCCGAACCGGCAAGACCACCCAGCCCAGAGCGGGCGTGATCTTCCGCAAAGAACTTGCCCCGGATTTTCCCTTCCCGTTTCTGACCCTGCAGCTGCCCAGCGGGCGCAAGCTGTTCTATGCCGACCCCGGCACCACTCCGGATGACCGCATTACTTATAAGGAATGGGACAACGGCGGCTGGCGGGAAGCCGAGACCTACGGTGGCAAGCTGACCGAGAACCTCACCCAAGCCGTGGGCCGCGACTGTCTGGCCTTTGCGCTGGACAACCTGCGCCGGGCGGGCTACCGGGTGGTGTTCCACGTCCACGACGAGGTCATCATCGAGCTGCCGGACACGCAGGACGCAGACGCCGCACTTCAGGATGTGGTGCGCATCATGAGCATCGTGCCGCCATGGGCCGAGGGCCTGCCCCTGAACGCCGCCGGCTGGCACGGCGACTTTTTTACAAAGGACTGAGGACGATGAAAAAGAAAACAGAATCCCTGCCCAGCGCCTCGGGGCTGCTCACCTGCACCTGCGGGGCGATGCCCTACGATGCAGAAAAGCGCCCACACGGCAGAGTCGGGCTGACCCGCTACCGCAAGAGCAGTAGGTACGCGAAGGACGGCGGCTGGTCGGTGGTCTGCACCCGCTGCGGCAGGGTCGGCGAGCGCGGCAGCACCCAGATCGAAGCAAAGTCCAAATGGAACGCGCGGCTGTACAAGTACGGCCCGCTGAAGGAGGTGGATTCATGAGCGCTACACCGATCGCAATCAGCGTGGGCGACAGCCGGACAGCGACCAAATGGGAGCCAAGAGTTCTGGACTGGGTCAGTTTCACAGGGAGCCTGCAAGTCAAAATGAAGGCCAACTGCGGCAGGATCACCCACGCGGAGTACATGGCCCTGCCCAAGAGCAAGCAGGCTGACCTGAAGGACGTGGGCGGTTTCGTGGGCGGCACCCTGCGGAACGGGAGCCGCAAGCGCGGCTGCTGCACCGGGCGCAGCCTGATCACGCTGGACATGGACAACTGCGAGCCCGGCAGCACCGCCAAATGGGTGCAGGCCATCAAAGACATGGGCACCGCAGCGGTCTACTCCACCCGGAAGCACGACCCGGAGCACCCGCGTCTGCGGGCCATCTTCCCCACCGACCGCGTGATGCAGCCGGAGGAGTACCAGCCCTGCGCCCGGATGCTGGCCCAGATGCTGGACCCCACCATGAAGGTGTTTGACCCGACCACCTTCGAGACCGAGCGTCTGATGTACTGGCCCAGCCGCAGCGCCGACAGCCAGTGGGTCTGCGCGGCCACCGAGGACGGCAGCCGGATCAGCGTGGACGACGACCTGCTGTGGCTCTACGCGGACTGGCACGACGTGCGGCAATGGCCTGCGTGCCCCGCTGAGACGGTCAAGCTGCCCGGCGGCAAGCAGGCCGACCCCACCACAAAACAGGGCGTCGTGGGCGCTTTCTGCCGGACCTACGATGTACCCGCAGCCATCGAGAAATTCCTGCCCGGTGTGTACGTGGACGCAGGCGCAGGCCGCCTGACCTACGCCGCAGGCAGCACCACAGCCGGCGCGGTGCTCTACGACAACGACACCTTTATTTATAGCCACCACAGCACCGACCCGGCAGGCGGCAAGCTGCTGAACGCATGGGACCTTGTGCGCATCCACAAGTTCGGCGAGCTGGACGCGGACGTCGCCCCGGGCACGCCCACCGCTTCCCTGCCCAGCTGGCAGCAGATGCGGGCGCTGGCCGAGAGCGACGGTCCCACGGCGGCCCTGCTGCGGCAGGAAGCCGTAGACCATGCGAAAGAGGGCTTCGAACCGCTGCCGGACGAGGACACCGACCCGGACAAGTGGCAGGAGAAGCTCGACCGTACCCAGAAAGGCACCTTGGCCTGCACCATCCAGAATGCGTGGGTCATCCTCGAGCATGACCCGGCGCTCAAGGGTCGCATCTGGTCGGACACCTTTGCCGAGCGGCTGCGCTGCAAGGGCCCCTTCCCCTGGAGCGACAAGCCCCAGGAGCGGGACTGGTCGGACGAGGACGATGCAGGCGTGCGGTGGTACCTCGAGACTGTCTACCACTTCAGCGGCGTCAACAAGGCGGCTGATGCTGTGGCTCTGACCGGCGGCCACCACGCGAAAGACCCGGTGCGGGAGTACCTGAGCGGTCTTATCTGGGACGGCACCGAGCGGCTGGACAAGCTGTTCATCGATTACTTAGGCGCGGAGGACAGCAACTACACCCGCGCGGTGACGCGAAAGATGTTCGTCGCGGCAGTGGCGCGGTGCTTCCGGCCCGGCTGCAAGTTCGACCAGATCTGCATCCTGAGCGGCAGGCAGGGCATCGGCAAGAGCCTGCTGCTCAGCCGGATGGGGCGTGACTGGTTCAACGACAGCATCACCAGCTTCGATGGCAAGGAAGCCCGCGAGAATCTGCGGGGCGTCTGGATCGTCGAGCTGGGCGAAATGACGGCTTTCAGCCGCAGCGAGAGCGAGGCGGCCAAGCAGTTTTTGAGCCAGACCGAGGACCGCTACCGGGCTGCTTATGGCCGCCGGACGGTGCAGTACCCCCGCCGGTGCGTGTTCTTCGGCACCTCTAATGGTTCCGATTTCCTCCGCGACGCCACCGGCAACCGCCGTTACTGGCCCATAGACTGCAGCTTTGAGCGCCGCACGAAGGTGGTTCACGACGATCTGAGCCCCGCAGAAGTCAATCAGTTGTGGGCCGAAGCCGTGGTCCGGTTCAACACCGGAGAGGAGCTGATCCTCCGGGACGATCTGCAAAAGGCCGCTCTGGCCGAGCAGCAGGCCCACACCGAGCGTGACCCCTGGGAGGGCGACATCCTGGAGTTTTTGGCAAAGCCGGTGCCCGCCGACTGGGCCAAGCGCACCGTGGACGAGCGCGTGGCCTGGTGGGAAAACGGCCCGAGTGAGACCCCGGCAGGCGCCCAGCAGCGCACCACGATCTGCGTCAATGAGCTGTGGCGGGAGTGCCTGGACAGCACCGGAAAGGCCCCCGACCGGGTACAGTCCAAGCGCATCGCGGCGGTGCTGAACGGCCTGCCGGACTGGACGCCGGGCAAGTACCCGCAGCGGTGCGGATGCTACGGCGTGCAGCGCATCTGGCGCAGAAAATCCGAGTAATTCCAAAGCGCCGAAACCACTTTGATGAACATACAGAACATACAGAGCAGGTCGGCGTAACAGAGCATACAGAGATTTTCGCAAACATTAAGAGAACCGAAGAAATCAAGCGCCGAAAAGCGGTTTCGAACATACAGAACATACAGCCAACATACAAAGCCCGAAAAGTTTGTATGCACGAAAAAGCAAGCACTCATGCGGCTTTTTTCCCGAAACATACTCAACATACAATCTTTTCCCCTAGAAGAAGAAAAAGTGAAGGAAATAAGGCGCGTGCGCATACCCGCGAGAGCCTTATACGCTTCGCGTGAGGAATTATAGGGATTTGGGTATGTTTTGTATGTTTGTATGTTCGGCCCAAAGCGAAAGGAGAAACTACAATGCCGACAAATAAGCCCCTGGAAAAGAGCATCGAGAACGTGCTGCGCAAGGCCGTGGAGGACGAGGGCGGGGTGTGCCTGAAATGGACCTGCCCCGGGCACAGGGGTGTGCCGGATCGGATGATCTTGTTCCCCGGCGGCGTCATTGCCTTTGTGGAGCTCAAGCGCCCCGGGGCAAAGGTCAAGGCGGGCGGTTTGCAGGAGTGGTGGCGGGAGAAGCTGGCGAGCTTCGGCTTTTCCTGTTACGAGACCAGCACCGCAGAGCAGGCGCAGCAGCTGGTGCTTCAGCTGAGCACGGAAAGCTTCGCAGCGATGACCTCCTACGCAGACGACGATCCCGACGACTGGACCGATGGTAACGGCTGCCCCTACGAGATCGACGACTGACACGCTGCCCTAAAAGAAACGGAGGTCAAAGCAATGCAGCAATTTCACCCGCACCCGTACCAGCAGGCGGGCATCGACGCCATTCTGGAAAAGCCCGGTGTGGCGCTCTGGATGGAGATGGGCCTGGGCAAGACTGTCGTCACCCTGACTGCCATCGACCAGCTGATCTACGACCGGCTGGAGATCGACAAGGTGCTCATCGTTGCCCCGAAGAAGGTCGCCGAAGCGACGTGGCAGGACGAAGCCGCCAAGTGGGAGCACCTGCGGCACCTGCGCATTTCCACCGTGCTGGGCACCGAGAAGCAGCGCAAAGCCGCTCTGGCAGCCCAGGCGGATATTTACATCATCAACCGCGAGAACGTCCCCTGGCTGGTACACACGCTGGGCCGGAGCTGGAATTTTGACATGGTGGTTCTGGACGAGGCCAGCAGCTTCAAGAACCACGCAGCGCAGCGGTTCAAAGCCCTCAAGGCGGTGCGGCCCCGCGTGCACAAGGTGGTGGAGCTGACCGGCACGCCAAGGCCCAACAGCCTGCTGGACCTCTGGGCCCAGATCTACCTTCTCGACCAAGGGGAGCGTCTGGGCCGGTACATCACTCACTACCGCAAGGACTACTTCTGGCCCACCGAGTACAGCTACGAGCCAAAGGACGGAGCCTCCGAAGCGGTGGAGAACCGCATCAGGGATATCGTCCTGAGCTTCAAAGCAGCCGACCACCTGACCCTGCCGGAGAAGATCATCGACGACATCCCGGTGGTGCTGGA